>Ga0315904_10000586_pt1 | contig 57940 bp, 73 predicted proteins | sample LakEriMetagenome_6_FD_203529 | JGI IMG/M metagenome (GOLD analysis project Ga0315904, IMG submission 203529) | Freshwater fungal communities from buoy surface, Lake Erie, Ohio, United States - Buoy 12 MA120 | ecosystem: Environmental > Aquatic > Freshwater > Lake | place: USA: Lake Erie, Ohio...
GCAGCTCCTGGATCAGGTCGTGCGGGTTGCCCTGCACGTCGGTGTAGTTGAGCTGCTGAGGCAGCCACATGCGGCCACCCTCGAACCACGGGATGAGCCTGCGGATGCGGGCGTTCTTCTCCACCGCGCCAGCCACCTCGGTGATCTTGAAACGGTACTGCCGGCGCTCCATCTCCGCCTGGATGTGCGGGATGTCCGCCTGCATGCCGTAGCGCTCGTAGCGCGTCTGCATTGGCTTGTGCTTCTTGTGCAGGGCGAACAGCGCATCGGCGCGCTGCGTCAGCGTCATCCGGTCGATCACGCCGTCCACGAGGAAAGCATTGCCGTCGTGCGCCAGGCCCACGACCCACATCACGGTGCGGTCGCTGCGCTTGCGCTTGGTGCCTTCCTTGGCCGTCTGCGGGTCACCCGCGGGGTCGACCAGGATGACCTTGTTCATCTTCTTGGGCGCGTTGTTGTAGCGCACGATCCACGAGCGCTTGAACTCCGCACCCTCGGCCGGGCGAGGCTCCTGCTGGTACAACGAGATCCACGAGCGAGGATCCGACTGCGCCTGGCGCACCATCTCGTCGGTGAACCACTCCTTCCACAGGCGGTCACCTGGCTTGCGTCCCAGCGGGTCGTGGTCGCCAGCGATCATCGGGAGCTTGATGACCGTCCAGCGCTGAGGCTCGCGCTCGAGCAACCGGCCGGCCAGGTCATCCTCGTGCCAGCGGGTCATGATGACCACGATGCGGCCGTGCGGCTTCAGGCGGGTCAGCAGGTCGTTAGTCCACCAGTCCCAGGTCTTCTCGCGCACGCGCTCGGAGTCCGCGTCCTCGCGGCTGCGCACCGGGTCGTCGACCACGATCAGGTCGCCGCGTCGGCCGGTGATGGATCCGCCCACACCCACCGCGGTGTACTCGCCGCCGTGGTTCGTGCCCCAGCGGCCAGCGGCCGTGCTGTCGGCGGCCAGCGCCACCTGCGGGAACAGAGCGCGGAACTGCTCGTCGTCCACGCCGTTGCGCACCCGGCGGCCGAATCGCTCGGCCAGCTCTGCAGTGTGCGAGGCGCCGATCAGGCTGAGCTGCGGGTTGCGGCCCACAAAGTACTCGGGGAAGTAGACCGATCCGTAGGTGGACTTGGCCGAGCCTGGCGGCATCATCACGAGCAGCCGGTCGATCTCGCCCTTCTCCACCTTGTCCAGGGCTTCGGTCAACAGGACGTGGTGCTGGGCCAGGCGCATGTCGTCTGGCAGGCGGTAGGCGCAGTAGTGCGAGAACGACTCACGCGCCTTCTTGCGCGCCAGCAGCTCAGCCGCAGCCTGCGATGGATCAAGCACCTGCCGCCCCCTTCACCACGCCTCTGGAAGCGATCTCCATGAGCTGATCGTCGGTCAAGGCCACCATCTTGACGGGCCCGCCGTCCTTGCCGGTCAGCTCGACCTTGGACTTGTCGCCGTAGTCGCGGTGGTTGATCTTGGCCGCCACCTTCAGGTTGGCGTCGATCGCCACCCGCAGGCCGGCCGCATCGCCCAGCATTCCAGCCTCGCGGGCGTAGTCCACCGCCGCCTCGACTAGCGTGTGCGAGCGGTGGATGTGAATGTCGGCGTAGGCTTCCCGGGTGTCGGGGTTGTTCAGCAGGATGTCGCGCAGGCGGTTGCTGCTGATCTTGAACGGCATCGACTCGGCGATCAGGCGCATAGATTCACCCGCCATGTAGCGCTCGAAGATGTCGTCAGCCATGGCCAGCACCTGGCGCTTGACTTCTTCACGTTCCTCGGCGATTCGTGCGTATTCAGCTTTGTCCACGGCATTCAGGTTGAACCCGGGCAAGCATCCAGCAGTGGGAGACGAGGTCACTGCGATCAGCCCGCCCGGGCTCAGAAAACAAAAAGCCGGCTCGAGGCCGGCTGGATTTGGAGACACTTACCCGGGGCGGAATATACATCGACCCCTACATCAAGGTCAATCGGTCGTCAAGTCAATGCGCTCCAGGCCATTCCTCGTGGCGTTGGCCAGGTACTTCAGCGCCACGATCATGGTGCGCCTGCGGCTGGGAAAGCCCCAGATCTTCATCAGGTAGACCAGGTCGGCGTAGCCGTCGTTGCTCACGTCCAGCGTGAAGATGCGCTCGCTGTTGGCAGTGCGATGCTTGAGCTGGCGATCGCGGTTGGTCAGCGGCAGCTTGGCCTTCTCGAGCGGGTCGGCGAACTCCACCGCCAGCGCACGGGCGATGAGGTGCGGGCTCTTGATCAGCCCGCGAGTAACGGCACGCGGGATACGCAGGGGCTCTCCAGCTCCCAGCGTCCGATCCAGACCTGGCGCGTCGTGCTTGGGTGCATTGGGCTGTTGTCGATGTTTCGCTTGCATGTTTCGCACTCCTTGCGGCCCGAGCCTGCGCATCGTGCGAAGTCGGGCGGTGAGAACTTGTAGAGGTTGCTGGCCGTGATCATGCCTGGCCTTTCAGCCAGCGCTCGATCGCCCTGGCGAAGTGGTGATGAAAGCCGCCGTTCTGGTGCCACAGATTGGCGATGACCTCGTCGGTCAGCGTGCGCTCGGGCTTGGGCGGTGCTGGCTCGCACTCGCACTTGCCCTCGATGTACGGGCTCCAGCAGGTGCCGCAGACGGTTCTGCTCATGCTGCTGCCCTCGCCTTCTCGGTGCAGCTCGCGCAGCGCCACAACTTCAGCCGGCTGTACACCGACCCGCCCTTGATCTCCCGCGGCTGATCGCAGGTCGCGCACTTCTTGCGGAATGCCATGCCAGGGCCAGAGCCCTTCTGGTTCATCGTCGTGTCTTTGACGTTGCTGTAGATCGTCACGTTGCAGTTTCCTTGCTTCTGTCCTTGATCTGTTGCACTCGCTGCCGCGTGACGCCCACAACGGCTGCGATGTACTCAGGCTTGTCACCAGCGGCCAGCATGTCCTTGATCACTGCGATGCGGTCGCGTGCGGCCTCGGTGCGCTCGTAGCCTGGCAGCCCTCTCATCACGTTCGATCGAGCGCGCAGCCACAGTGTCCAGGGAATCTCCATGGTCTTGATGCGGCGGCCGTTGTCCTTCTGGTAGCGGCGCATCCGCAGGCAGCCGTGCTGGCACCTGGTCTCGAGGCACTTCATGCTGGCCTCCAGGTGAACACGCTGTTGGGCAGCGCTGGCGGCTTGAGCCTGGCGCGTGCACGGCGCTGGCGCTCGGCGTTGTTCATCGGCTTGGGCTTGCGTGCGTCGGGCTTGTTGCCCAGCGCGTAGACCGGGCGCGGGTAGCGCCGGCCGATGCCATCCATTGTCCAGCTCTGGATGTAGACCTGCTTGTGCACGACGGTCAGGCGCATGGCGGTGAGGAAGCAGGAGATTCGGCGGTAGTCGACGTCGGGGAAGAAGCTGGCCGCCTCGCGCATGGTTAGCGGCCCGCAGCATTCCAGCACGCCGCGGATGTTGGCGAAGCTGGGCTTCATGCGTTGCGCTCCTTCAGCTTATCTTCAAGCCATAACACAAGCCCTTCAACGCCGACATGCCGACAGACGTGTCTGGCTTTCTCATGCTCCTTCTCCGTCAGCCCTCGCCACTCGCGGCGGGGTGGGTGGGTGAAGAGAGGCCTCCATTCGTACGGGATGTGGTCGCAGGCTTCCGCTTTGGCTTCATCAATGGTGCGGTAACGGCATGGATACCAACCGCCCCATTCAGTGACCACCCCGTCCTTCATGCGCTTCGCTTGCCGCTCTTGCCACGCCACCGGCTCCTGCTCCGGCTGGTCCGTCGGCGTACCGATGCTGACATCTCCATTCACCGGATTGATCCACATCCGCCCATGCGTTTCTTGCTCGACGCGGCGGGCTTGCTCTGCGTAAGGCTGCTCCGGCTGCTCCAGCGCGGCGCGGAGGGCGGTGATGGTTTTCTCGTCGCCTGTAGTCCACCAGGATGGAGCATCATCCTTCCACCCTTCCAACGCCTTCAACGCCTTCTCGGCTGCGCTTCGCAGGTCACTCATCGCATCCACTCCGGCTTCTTGGGCAGCGGTGCCCAGCCGATGTAGCCTGGCTTGCCGGGCGAGTACTGGCCGTACACCGCAACGCCCCCCTCGGTCAGGAGCTGGACTTTGGCCGACAGCGGGCACGTCTCGAGCGGCCGCCAGTAGTAGGTCTGGTCCACGGCGGCCGCTTTGTCGCTGGTGATCTTGACGGTCATGCGATCAGCAGCCCCACGATCACCAGCACCACGATGGCCGAGACGGCCAGCGCAAAGAGGCCCAAGGCCTCGAGCTGCTGGTCGTCGCCATCGCGCAGCTCGCACGCCTCAGGCGTAGGGCATGCCTCGCGTCCCTGGTTGCAGGGGCCATGGCAGTGCTTCATTGCTCAGCTCCCGTCTGAGCCTCGAGCTCGAGCTGCGAGCGCAGGCGGTCAATGCGGGTCTCGTGGTACAGCACCATCGCGTTGGCGTAGTCGCGTGCGTCCTGCGCCTCGATCAGGGATCGGCGTGCGTTGTCGAGATCGGTGGCCATGATGGTGGCGGGCGCAGGCTTGCGCAGCAGGTTGATGAAGGCCTTCACAGCAGCGCCTCCCCGAAGTTGTCGATCATCTCGGCAACAGCCTGGGCGGGCGTGGGTTTCTTGAACCAGTCGGCCGGCAGAAGCTGACGGCCATCCTCGTCAAATTGCGGGAATGGCCAATGAGGGTTGAACTCTTTCATCGTCGTCTCCGATGCGTGCAACAGCGCACAGTCCGAGTATAAGCAATGTGATGTTTCAACCGCAAGCCCTGTCGACGTAGTCGGCTAACAGCATGCCGGCGCGCTGCAGCAGCTCGTCGTGGTTCTCGGCGCGCTCGAGGTGCTTGCGCTTCCACTCCCAGAACTGCCAGCACAGGGCGCTGAACTCTGCCGGGTGCTTGGCCGACAGCCACTCAAGCCCGGCGCGGCAGGCGCGCACCTCGAGGCTGCTGTAGCCGTCGGCGTCCTCGGACTGCGCCAGCTCCGGCAGCAGGCGGCGGAACATTGGGCTGACCTCGCCCCAGGTGAGCTCGGTCTGAGCTCCGCGCCAGTCGTCGCTGACGCAGATGCTCACGAGCTCGCCGATCCAGTCGGGCTGAAGTCTCATCGGCATGTCATCCGCACGAGAACCTGGCCGCCCTTGACCGGCTCGCCAACCTCGAACGACAGCCGCCAGTGGCGGTCGTCGACCCCGGTGGCGTCGGCCAGGCCGTCCAGGCCTGCCTTCATGCTGGCCAGCATGTTGTCCCAGTCCCGGCCGCGGCGATCGGGCGGGAAGAAGGTCAGATCGACCGCCAAGCTCGTTTTGCCGGCCAGGACAGCCCGTACCCCTGCCGCGGTCGCGATCGCCCGGCAGCGGGTCCTGTAGGCCTTCTTGGCCTTGGCTGCGGTAGCCCAGTGCTGGCGAGCGTTGGGGGAAAGTTTGGGTGAAGGCCAGGGCAGATCGACTGTCAAAGTTAGTGACTGCTCACCAGGCATTTCGGTCATCGGCAACCCCGATCCGCTCAGCATCCGCAACCTCTTAGAGGGTTGCGGATGAGCGGATGAAGCCGGCCCGCTTTTCTTCCGCATCTCATCCGCACGGATGAGAACCCGCGTATTTGCTTGCTTTCCAGCGAAGTGCCCACTAACTTAGACGCTTGACTTGCGGATGAGATGCGGATGAGAACCCCGTGCGGATGACCCCAAAAAACGGTTCTCATCCGCAAGCTAGAATTTTGTTGAGCATTCGCTCGTAAGTCTATGTCAGCACTCATCTTTTACCTCCAACTACTTCACAACTGTAAATGTCATCCGCAAGGCCCCGTGCGGATGAGAATTGTCGTCCGCGTCAACCTTAGTTGACACTTTCCGTTTACACCTCAGTCAACCGATCTAGACGTTTCCTGCGCCTCGATCGCGAGCTCCGCGGTCATCGAAAGGTGGTCGATCGCCTGCTCTGTGAGCTCCCATCCGTTCTTGCGATTGGCCCCCTGGACGGCCATTCCGTTGTCCTTCATGGCCTTCATGATGTTGCTCAGCGCCCGTTCGGAGCAGCCCAGGCTGGCGGCCATTGCGGGTGCTCCTGGCCATCCCTGCTGCATCAGCTTGACCACGTCGATGGCATTGATGGGCTGCCCGTTGATGCGCGAGCCGACCTTGACCTCGAGCGGGTTGCCGTCGAACTGGATGTAGGCGCCGGTGATCTCGACGTCGCACGAGTCCACCACTCCGAGGCCGATCTGGGTGATCTTGAACCGCTTGGCCTCTGGCATCTCGGCGTCCTTCATCTTGGTCACCTTGAGCTCCAGGATGCCGCCTGAGCCCTTGACCTGGAACTCCTGGTCCATGGCCGCCTTGAACGCGCTGGAGCCTCTTGCGCGGTCCATCTCGTGGCCTGAGTGGTGGACGACGAGGTTGTGCGAGTGGAACTCGCGCCTGATTTCGTCCATCGCTTCGATGAACCGGTTAGCGTCCTGCTGCTTGTTCTCGTCGCCGTCGCCGAAGTTGCGGGCCAGGGTGTCGATGATGATCAGCGCCGGGATCTGGCCGGTGTCGGCGATCATGCGTCTGATCTCGGCCATGAGCTTTGCTGGCGCGTCGGGGTCCAGCATCTGCACGGCGTGGTTGGACTTGAAGAGGGGCGTGTCCTTGCCGATCTTGATGCCGGTGGCCTTGGACCATGCTGCGAAGCGCCTGGCCAGGCCCTGGTGGCCCTCGCCTGCGATGTAGAACACGGCTCCCTGCTTGACTGGGCAGCCGAACCATGGCGTGCCTGTGGCCACGCTGCAGGCCATGGACACGGCCACAAAGCTCTTACCGCCGCCTGACGGGCCGTAGAGCATGCCCAGCGCGTCTGACTCGACGTAGCCCTCGATGATCCAGTCGATGGGCTTGATGGTGTCCAGCAGCTCGTGCACCGGCGTGAAGAGAGGCTTGTCGGGCAGGATCTCGCCCGTCTCCTGGTCGATCGCCTGCTGGATCTGCGTCGGCCGAAACTTCTCCTGCGCCGTGCTGACCGACCGCGGGATGTCGTTGTAGCGTGCGAGCCAGCGGTCGTCCTTTGGTGCCAGGCTGGCGTCCATGAGGCCACGCAGCAGGTTGACGATCGAGCCGCCCTTGGCGCCTGAGGCCACCATCGATGCGGCCACCATGTTCAGGCTGTCGTGCAGGTTCTCGCCGCGGATGATGTTGGTCGTCAGGATGCGCAGGCGTTCATCCTGCTCGCCCATGTGCATCGACGGTGCAGGTGCCTCATGCGCATGCTCTGTGCGCAGGGTCTCGAGGTCGATGCCGAAGATGGCAGCGGCGTCTTCGAGCGTGTAGCGTGCCTTGGGGTTCCAGTACTCCACGAAGTGGTTGAACGGTCCCGAGTCGCGAGGCTTCTGGTTCTGGCCGACTGGCAGGCGGACGTAACGCACTGCGTTGTTGCCCGACTTGTCGGCCTTGATGTAGCCCCTGTCGGCCATCGCGGTGACGAGCCGGGTGACGAGCTCGAGGTTCGCGCAGTCGGGGTCCTTGGTGTCGAGCAGGATGCCGATCTGTCGCTTGCCTGGGCTGGTCTCGATGCCCCACGACGGCGTGCCCTGCAGGTTCTCTGGGTCGACGTCGTCGGCCACCAGCGCCAGAAGGCGCGCGAAGTGGCTCTTGCGCCGGTGCATGACGCCCTCGATGGGCCTGACTGCGCCTACGCTGAAGTAGGTGTTCTGCCTGCCCCATCCGTCAACGTCGGCCGCATGCAGGGCTGGGTTGTAGGCCTTGCCTGACCAGTTGGCCTGGTCCGAGTTGGGGTTGCCGATGAACCCGCACACCCATGTAGTCGACCCTCGAGGGGCGCCAGCCAGGACATGCTGCAGGAACTCGGAGTTGGTGACGCTCAATCGAGCACCGTCACCATTGTGATTTTCAGAGTTGGACATGACCACCTGGGGCCTCCCTGTAGGGGGAAGTGTGCCCGGCGGCCGAGTAGGGTGCTGCCATCTTGTTCTTCCACTGAGAACGCCACACTGTGAAACCTTCGGCAGGCGGGTGTGGGAACCGCTTTTCGGGAGCTACCCTAGCCGAGGCCCAATCTTGTCAGATCACCATTGTGATAGCCGCTTGGAAACGATAAGCGGCGCTTGCGCCCGACTTCACGCTCGTGATACCTTTTTACCCAGGATTTCAGGGGAGGCGCGTAGCTTACCCCGAGTGATGTGCTCGATCCTGAGCTGCTGCAAGTGAGGGATGCGGCCGCGCGCTTTCCAGTTGGACAGCGTGGGCTGGGTCACGCCCAGCTTGGTGGCTGCTGCCACCTGCGTGCCGAAGTGCGCGATGAGGGTGTCGAAGTCCATTTCCAGTGGGTTGGTAGTTGCGGATCGGCAGAGTATAGGGCCTGTGATGTTCACAAACAACAACAGCCGTTGATGATCAACAGGACACCGTCCGTCTTTTGTCTATGACAAACAACTTTGAGCGCCTAACGATCGGCGATAGGCTGCGCTACCTGATCGAGGTGCGCGGCTACACGCAAGTAGAGCTGGCAGCCAAGATTGGGTTAACCCAAGCCGCCATCTCGAACATCGTGACGAATTCAAGCCGCAAACCGAGTGCCCCGACCCTGCTCAAGCTCGCTGCCGCACTGCAAGCCAACCCCGACTGGATCCTGACAGGACAGGGCCAGCCGTTTGAGATCAACACCATCAGCGCCCAGTCCGAGAAGGACCTCCTGGAGGCGTTCAGGAACATGGACGACCAGGCCAAGGTAGCCCTCCTCGCCGCGGCCAAGGCGATGGCCAAGTAACCCCCGGCCTTAGGGCCCCGACAGTATCACAATGCCCATACATTTTTGTCAACCAATCGCCCATGGACTTCACAACTGTGATGTAATCAATCCCGTCAAGAGATCAACACGGAGCAACGAGATGCACCACAACAGCTTCAACTTCGAGTACGCCAACGCCACGTCCGCCGAGCTCACCGAGTGGGAAGACGCCGCCCTCGAGCGCGAGTACGACAAGCAGCAACACGAATACGACGAGTACCAGGCGTGGCAAGACGAGCGCTACGAAGAGTCTGTGCGCAAGTCCTACGAAGCCCGCGGCCTGGCCAACATTTACTGATAGGAGACCCAGCATGATCACTCCCAGCATCAAAGCCCTGCGCACCATCACTTCCAACCTGACTGCTGCGCGCCGCGCAAAAGCCATCCTCAACATGTCTCGAGCAGAACTCGAAGTCCTGCCCGCGGCAGCCGCACGCATCCGCGAGTGCTACAACCCGCCGAGCACGCCCGACCTGCGCATGACCGTACTCAATGACTTGCTCTGCACTCACGGCGTAGAAGCATTCCGCCTGCGCGACGGCAGCAACGTCATGTATCTGAACGCCGGCGACACCTACACGCCGACGATCGTGCGGATGCGCGGCAACTACTACGTCCGCGACTGGGGCTCGATTGCTGAGCGCCACGCAGCAGAGTGATGTATCACATTGCTGTTGACAGCACTTCACAACTGTGATGTAATCACTTCGTCAGAGATGACACCGGCCCGGCGGATCCCGGGACGCGACAGGAGTCCGACATGACCACAGTTCGATTGATCGTCAAGAACAACGCCCTGTACTTCCCGCACGGCGGCACCGACTTCGACAAGCCCGGCTGCCCTTCCAGCCCCGAGCTGCCGACGCTGCTGATTCGCCGCTACCCCGCCGGCGACTTCGACACGATCTCGTGGCCGCTGCCACGCGGCAAAGCCAAGCGCGAGAGTGCGCTTAGAAACCTTGCCTACGCCCTGTTCGACGAGCGCGAGTGCAATGACCTCTTCCCCTACGACGCCGTGATCGAGCTGCCTGACGGCACCGTGTTCAATTTCGACGACCTTGTCCGCTGAACGGAGACATCACCATGCCTAAGCAAAACCAATCCATCCGCGCCTACGAGACCTTCACGACCAACCTGAAGAACCTGCCCGACGGCGAGTACATGACCGAGACCCTGTACAGCGACACCGTCCCCTACAAGGTCGTCGCCCGCACGGCCGCCACCGTCACCCTGCAAGAGGTCCTGGTCGATCGCGACCCAGAGTGGAAGCCGGAGATCATTCCCGGCGGCTTCGCTGGCCACTGCACCAACCAAAACGAGCAGACCTGGCTGTACGCCGGCCTGGGCCAGCGCACCATTCGCGTCCGCCTCGTCAAGAGCCGCTTCTACGGATCCAGCAAGATGTGGCGCAGCAGCGAAGGCCACGAGTTCATCGCCAACGGCGCACGCCGCAAGTACGACTACAACTTCTGAAGTATCACAACTGTGATATCATGCAGACCTGGCCCGGCAGTTCCGGGACGTGACCGGAGACCGAGATGACCAACGAACAGTTCCTCGCCATCGTCGACAGCAACATCGCGATGTTCAAGAAGTACAGCGACGCGAACAGCCGCGCAGTGCTTGAAGAGCTCGTGACCGGACGCGCTGCTGCTGTCCAGTCCTTCGAGGGCAAGCGTGCCTGGCAAGACGTCCCCTACCGCGTCCGCCAGTTCCGCCAAGTGATGCCCGAGTGGGGCACCCGCGGCACCTGATCAATCACCAACCGGAGACGACGAATGAGCTACTCAAACCCCATGCACCACGACGCTATGAAGCCCATGCCTGCCAAGTTCCGCAGCGCCTTCGCTGCCTTCAAGAAGATGGGCGTGCCGGTCTACCAGCACCCCGACGACAGTCGCAACTTCTCGATCGACGCCGAGGCGTCTGACGCCGAGCGGTGGGTCGACTACTACGGCAACCCGTACCGCGAGGAGCTCGTGTTCGGTGTGCACATCGACCTCGAGCGCGAGCTGCAGAAGCGCGGCCTGTACGCCGAGTGGGTCAACCCCGGCCGGCTGGCGGTGTACGAGGGCTGACATGAACGAGGCTCTCATCAACGCCATCGAGCTCGCAGCCGTGGCCCACGATGGCCAGGTCGACGGCGCCGGCAGGCCGTACATCCTGCACTGCCTGGCCGTGCTGCGCACGGTGGCCAAGAAGCTGCCAAACAACATTGACGCCCAGGTGGCCGCTGTGCTGCACGACGTGCTCGAGGACACCAGCATCAGGGCGCCAAGCCTGCTGATCCACGGCGTCAGCTACCGCGCCGTCAGCCTGATCGAGGCCGTCACCAGGAAGCCCGACGAGGACTACGAGTCGTTCATCGACCGCGTGGCCGACACGGGCCCTGTCGCGATTGTGATCAAGCTCGCCGACCTCGAGCACAACCTGTCGCGCATCGACGGCCTGCCGGCTGCACGCCGCGCCAAGCTCGAGCCCCGCTACCAGGCTGCAAAAAAGAAGTTGACCGCTGCACTCAAGTATCACAATGGTGTTGCTCACACTTCACAACTGTGATGAAATCTCTCTTGTCGACGGAGCAGTCGACACCGACCCGGCGGCACCGGGCGCTCCAGAAGGACGCAACATGAAGCTGGCAATCCTGATCAAGTCTGTGTACGGCAACACGCTGTACTACCCCTTCAACGACGCAGCCCGCGCACTCGCCGGTATCGCCGGCAAGAAGACGTTCTCGGCGAAAGACCTGCAGATCGCCTACACGCAGCTCGGCTTCGAGATCGACTACGTCGACGCCGCGTCCTTCCTGAAGCCTGAGCTGCTGCTCGCAGCCTGATCGGAGACCCACCATGAACCTCGCAAACGTAGTGATGATCGCCGAGGGCGCAATGCCCGCTGACAGCGAAGAGCAGTACATCGAAGCCTGGCAGCAACTGATCGACACCGGCCTGTGCTGGAGGCTGCAAGGCTTCTTCGGCCGCACGGCCCAGCACCTGATCGAGCAAGGCATCTGCAGCCCCGCCAACTAAGGAGACCACACCATGTCCGCATACCTCGTACCCGACTACCACATCAACGCGCTCGTGAGCTGGGCCGCCGGCAAGCACGGCTCCAACGCCGTCAGCTACTGGTGGGGCAACAAGCATCGCGAAGTCCGCAACGACGCAGCCCGCGTCGCATCGGTGCTCTTCGCCGAAAACGTGCGCAGCGTCAACAGCCGCTACAAAGAGCACGACCCGGCGCACGGCTTCAAGTTCAAGCCGGTGCCAAACATGCTGAACCCGATCGACGTCATCAAGGCCTGCCACGGTTACAGCTATCAGGCCTGCGAAACCGAAGACTGGGAACAGTCCGAGGCCTTTGCGATCATCAAGGGCATCGAGCGCTCAGCGATTCGTTCGCTGCCCGGCTACGAAGACAGCAACGCCTGGTGCATCAGCGGCCCCAATTTCAACCTGAAGGAGACAGCATGAACAAGCTCAACATCAAGGCCACCAGCATGCACGTCATGCACGGCCACCCGCTGGACCGCCGCGGCTGCTACGTCGACGTCACGCTGCACCTCAGCGACGACCAGATCAAGGACGCGCTGTACGAGCTCATCAGTTCGCTGCGGCTTTCAGAGGTCGAGCACATGCTGCGCAACGAGTTCCCAGACCTGTTCGAAACCGCTTGACCAGCATCACAATGCTGATAAACTTCTAACCGAGACGCACGTTTTTTAACCACTCCGAAAGGACGCATCATGCAAACAATCTCCCTGTCCGAGCTCATCGCAGCTCGCATCGCCGCCAAGCGCATCGAAGACGAGGCCATCGCTGAGCGCCGGCTGATCGACAAGCAGATCGCCGACATGCTGAAGGACCCGGCCAAGCCCGAAGGCTCCATCAGCCAGCGCACCGAGGGCTGCAAGGTCACCGTGACCTACAAGATCGACCGCAAGGTCGACACCGACGCGCTGACCAAGGCCTGGGACACCCTGTCCGCCGCGACCACCAACGCCTTCAAGTGGAAGGCCGACGTGTCGGTCTCCGAGCTGCGCAAGCTCGCCCCTGCTGACGCTGCCGCTGCAGCCGTGTTCATCACCAGCAAGGAAGGCTCCCCTTCGATCACGATCGAAGCGGTCTGATCTCTTCCCCGGGCAATATCACATTGCCCATTTTTTCCCACTGCCTGGAGACGACATGGCAATCACCCTTACTTCCACCAAAGACAGCGCCGCGCTTAACGGCCTGAAGTTCCTGGTCCACGGCCCCGCGGGCGCCGGCAAGACCTCGCTCTGCGCCACGACGGGCGAGCCCACTGTGATCATCAGCGCCGAGTCCGGCCTGCTGTCACTGCGTGGCGTCGACATCCCGGTCATCGAGGTCAAGACCCTGGACCAGCTCTACGAGGCCTACGACTTCGTGACCAACACCGAGCAGGGCCAGGCCTTCAAGTGGATCTGCCTGGACTCCATCTCGGAGATCGCCGAGGTGGTGCTCAACCACGAGAAGAAGGTCGCGAAGGATCCACGCCAGGCCTACGGCGCGCTGGCCGAGAAGATGACGGATCTGATCCGCGCCTTCCGCGACCTGCCCGGCCGCAACGTGTACTTCTCCTGCAAGCAGGAGCGCGCCAAGGACGAGCAGTCGGGCGCGATGCTGTACTACCCCGCCATGCCCGGCAACATGCTCAAGCAAGGCGTGGGGTACTTCTTTGACTTCGTGTTCGCCCTGCGCATCGAGAAGGATGCGGACGGCAACCCGACCCGCTGGCTGCAGACCAGCCGCGACTACAACTTTGAGGCCAAGGACCGCTCCGGCAGCCTCGAGATGTTCGAGTCCCCCGACCTGTCGGCGATCGCCGCCAAGGTCATCTCCACCACCGCCAAGTAACTCCTGAAAGGACACCCATCATGGCGCAATTTGAGTTCAACACCGACAGCGTGCAGAAGCGCGAAAACAGCTACGAGCTGCTGCCCGCGGGCTGGTACACCGCGCAGGTCACCGAGTCGGAGATCGTGCCCCTGAAGTCTGGCAACGGCCAGGCCCTGAAGCTCACCATCGAGGTACTGCAGGACGGCTATCGCGGCCGCAAGGTGTGGGCCCGCCTGAACGTGCGGCACACCAACCAGGTGGCCGAGCAGATCGGTCAGCAGCAACTGCGCGAGCTCTGCGAGTCCATCGGCCTGGCGCGCTTCCGCGACACGAGCGAGCTGCACAACAAGCCGATGCAGATCAAGGTCAAGATTCGCAAGGACGAGTCCGGCCAGTACGAGGACCAGAACGACGTCAACGGCTTCAAGCCCGCGGCCGGTGGCGCAGCCCCCATGACTGCCGCCGCACCTCGTCCCGCTGCACCTGCAGCCAACGCACCCGCAGCCGGCGCCACGCCCCCGTGGCAGAAGCGCGCTGCCTGATTCCCGCAACAACAGGAGAAGCCTGTGAATGAAGTGACTGTGACCCTACCGATCGACTCGATCAACGCCGCCCTGGTGGCGTTGTCGAAGTTCCCCTATGACCAGGCCCAGCCGCACATCGACATGATCAAGTCCCGTGTCGATGCGGTGATCAAGGCCGCGCAAGACGCTCAACCCGCTGAAGGAGAAACGCAGCAATGACCACCCGTATCTACGCCGTCGAAGGCCCGCAGGGCTTCCACCTCGTGGAGGCCGGCACCAAGGTCGGCGCACTGCGCCACGTCGCCGAGAAGCACTTCACCGTCTCGGTGGCCAACCAGAAGACCCTGGTGGCCGCCATGAAGGACGGCGTGCAGATCGAGACGGCAGGCGCCGACGAGGGCCAGGCTACGTCCTGATCCGTGTGGGCCCGCAAGGGCCTGCAGCGGTGAGGGCCCGCCTCTGGGAGATCCCGGGGGAGGCCACGGGTCCTCACCCCTGCAACGACACAAGGAGTGTCCCCATGGCCACAGTGCCCGAACCCATGCACACCACCGCCGAGATGATCTACCGGGCCTACGAGTCCGACGCAGACGACGGCCACCGCCCGCACCTGGGCGCATCCCTGATCGGCCACGCTTGCGAGCGCTACCTGTGGCTGACCTTCCGCTGGGCCGGATCGAAGAAGCATTCAGGCCGGATGCTGCGCCTGTTCAAGGCCGGCAATGACTTCGAGCCGCGCATCGTGGCCGAGCTGCGCCGCATCGGAGTCGAGGTCCACGATGTTGCGCCGGACGGTAAGCAGTGGCGCGTGTCGAGCGTCGGCGGCCACTTCGCTGGCCACATGGACGGCGCCGCACGGGGCTTCCCCGAGGCGCCCAAGGCGTGGTCGGTAGTCGAGTTCAAGACGCACAACGCGAAGTCGTTTGCGGCCCTCTTGAAGGAGGGCGTGCAGAAGTCCAAGCCCCAGCACTACGCGCAGATGCAGACCTACATGGGCGAGACCGGCATGGTCCGCGCCATGTACATCGCGGAGAACAAGGACACCAGCGAGCTCTACGCTGAGTGGGTCCACTTCGACGAGGTCGAGTTCGCCAGGCTGAAGGCTCGCGCCGAGCGCGTGATCACTGCGGCCGAGCCGCCGCTGCGCTGCTCGAACGACCCGAGCTGGTACGTCTGCAAGATGTGCGACTTCTACTCTCTGTGCCACGGCGAGGAGGCGCCCGACGTCAACTGCCGCACCTGCGCGCACAGCACTCCCGTGGTCGATGGCGAGGACGGCAAGTGGAACTGCCGCGAGTTTGGCGAGGTGGGCCTGATCGCACAGCGCGAGTCGCACCAGTGCCGCACGCACCGGTACATCCCCATCCTGCTCGAGCGCTTTGCGACGCAGAAGGACTATGTCAATGGTGATGTCGTGTACGAGCACGAGCACGGCACGCTTGCCAACGGCCAGGGCGACGGCGCGCTGAGCTCGCTGGAGATCAAGGCCTGCGAGCAGAAGGTCATGCTCGTCGATGCCTCGCGCGTGAAGGGTGCGCTGCAGGCTCAAGGTGTCACCACAGCGAGGGTCGTCGCATGATCAAAGCAATCGACACCAGATACAAGGGATATTTGTTTCGATCCAGGCTTGAGGCGCGGTGGGCCGTTTTCTTTGACCAAATGGGTTGGTCTTGGGATTACGAACCAGAAGGGTTTGAACTCGGCGGCACACAGTACCTCCCAGACTTCAAGGTTGCGATTCCTCGTGGCGACCACACTTGGTTTGAAGTCAAGCCGCGGGAAACTGAAATCGACCCCAAATTCGATGCGTTTTTCAAACTGCTGACCAAAGAAACCATCTGGGGCAACGCGGCCCAACTCCTGCGCGGCGACCCCGTCGACCACCTTGAGCGCATTGCTCGAAGTAATCAACTGATGTGCCTTGGATGCGGCACTGTGATCAAGGGTGGATACAGCGCGTGCGGTGGCGGCGAGGTATGTTGCTATTGCGATTTCTGCGACTTCACCGGCCATACTGGCGACAAATATCAAGGGCTTTGCGCACCGTACACCTATCACAAGGGCAGCCTTTGCTTCTGTACGCTCGACATTGACGCGGCGCATAGGCGCCTGAGAGCCGCCGCGGTTGCTGCCCGTTCGGCAAGGTTTGAGTTTGGCGGAGTTAGCGCATGAACCTTCGCCCCTACCAAGCCCGCGCTCTGGACGAGCTCTGGGAGTGGTTCAGCCGGCACGAGGGCGGCAACCCCATCGTCGAGGCGTGCGTCGGCGCCGGCAAGAGCCTGATGATCGCAGCCCTGGCGCAGCGCGCTGACGCCCAGTACCCGGGCACCAGGGTGCTGGTGCTGGTCCACCAGAAAGAGCTGCTCGAGCAGAACATCGAGAAGCTGCTCAAGATCTGGCCGACCGCGAACGTGGGCCTGTACTCGGCGGCCATCGGCAAGAAGCAGATGGGCCGGCAGCTCACCTACGCCACGATCGGAAGTATCTACAAGCAGGCGCACCGCCTCGGCCGCATCGACATCGTGCTGGCCGACGAGTGCCACCTGATCAACCCGAAGCAGGCCGGCATGTGGCGCTCCTTCATCAGCGACCTGGCCCGCTACAACCCACACACCCGCGTGATCGGCTGGACCGGAACGCCATTCCGCGGCAACGGCGTGTGGCTGACCGCAGGCGACGACGCGCTGTTCACCAACATCGCCACCCGCGTGACGATGAAGGAGCTCCTCGAGCTCAAGTTCCTGTCGCCCCTGGTGCCGGCCCCGACCGTGGCCCGGGTGGACGCACGAGACGTGCGGATGTCGGGCGATGACTACGTCGTCAGCGAGCTGGCCAAGGTCACCGACAAGCCCGGCCTCGTCGAGGCCACCTGCAAGGAGATCGTCGAGCTCGCACGCGACCGCAAGCGGTGGCTGGTGTTCGCCGTGACGATCGAGCACGCCGAGCACGTCAGGGACGCGCTACAGCGCCGCGGAGTGACGGCTGAGGTAGTGAGTGCGGAGACACCAAAACAAGAGCGTGCAGCCCTGATTGCGGCCTTCCGCGGGGGCAGGATCCGCTGCCTGGTGAACGTGGCCGTGCTGACCACCGGCTTCGACGTGCCCGAGGTGGACTTCATCGCCCTGCTGCGCGCCACCAAGAGCCCGGTGCTGTACGTCCAAATCGCCGGCCGCGGGATGCGGATCGTCGACGGGAAGACCGACTGCCTGTGGGCGGACTTCACCGACACCACGATCGAGATGGGCCCGGTCGATGAGGTCAAGGGCCGCATGCCCAGCACCAAAGGCAAGGGCGAGGCGCCCAGCAAGTTGTGCCCCGAGTGCGGCAGCAAGAACCTGGCGGCCGCGACGCAGTGCGTTGATTGCGGGTTCAAGTTCCCGGAGCCCGAGCGCATCAAGCACGGCGATCAGGCCTCGAGCGCGGCCATCCTCAGCAGCCAGGCCAAGACGATGATGGAGATGGTGCCCGTCACCGACGTGCGCTACCGCCTGCACCACAAGGAGGGCGGCACCGAGAGCCTGCGCGTGGAGTACTACGACGGCTTCCAGCGCGTGGCCTCTGAGTGGGTGTGCCTCAGTCACGACGGCTACGCACGCAAGAAAGCCGAGGCCTGGTGGGCCATGCGAGCCAAGATCGACGCCGTCCCCCACGACACCGAGGAAGCCCTCGAGTGGCTGGAGTACGACGACCAGATCCTGCGCAGGCCCGCGGCCGTGATCGTCAACCGGGCCGGGCAGTACCCGACCATCGTGTCCCACCAGTGGGACCAGCCAGCATGACCAAGACCGAGCTGAACATCCGCCTCGAGCTTCACGGCCGCGAGCTGCAGCGCCTGCAGTCGATCAAGATCAACTGTCAGAGCTGCGATCACTACGCACGCTCTATGTGCCTCAAATTCCAGGCCCCGCCGCCCCCCGAGGTCGTCGCTCAAGGATGCGACGAGTGGACCTACGACTTCATCCCCTTCTGAGCATGAACGCAAACGACACCCAAGTGGCCGGCGACCACTACAAGCGCCAAACCATCCAGCCATGGGACTACATCGCGGCCAATGGCCTCGGCTTCTTCGAGGGCAACGTCGTGAAGTACGTCACCCGCTGGCGCGACAAGGCCGGCGTGGAAGACCTGCGCAAGGCCAGGCACTACCTCGACAAACTCATTGAGTTGGAGACCAAAGACGCCCATCACCCAGCGGGCAGCATCAATGCTGGGCGCAACCCCTGAAAGTTAGAAGTAAAGGAAGCACCATGTTCAACGTCACATCACCCCGCACAGACGACGCGGGCATCGAGCAACTGATCCAAACCAAGGGCAAAACCGCTGCGCGCATCACGCCTGCGGACATCGAGGACAACATCGCCAGCGAGCACTACTTCACTGCCTCGGATGGATGCTACGGGCGCAATCCAGCGGACGTTCAGCATCACGAGGGGCCGCTGAGTCTGCTGACCTTCTGCGTCCTCGTGCTGCGCAACGGCTTCACCGTCACGGGAGAGTCGGCCTGCGCCAGCCCTGAGAACTTCGATGCCGACATCGGCCGCAAGGTGGCCCGGCAGAACGCGGTCAACAAGATCTGGCCGCTGATGGGTTACGAGCTCAAGTCCAAGCTGTCGGAGGCCGCATGAGCGCCACCTACGCCATCGCAAACGTCCAGCATGCCCTTCAGGCGCTGAAGGAGAAGATCCCATCCGACCAGTGGGGCGAGACCCCGCTGCCCGTCATCGCCGCGCCAGGCTGGTGGATGGAGGAGGTCAGGAAGGAGATGGGCGTCGCGCCCGGCTTTGAGCCTGGCGAGATCCACGGCTGCCACGTCACCAGGATGGATACGTTGGCAGAACCAATGCTGCTTGATCACGATGGAAAGATGTACGCGATCTTGCCCCAGTGGCTGAGAGCTAGCACATCCTCGAAGCTGGAGGTCGAAGATGGATCTGGCCAGATTGACTGAGCTGCTGAGCTACGACCCACAGACCGGCGCGTTCACTTGGAAAGTGACCGTCGGGAAAGGAGTGGCAGGCACAGTTGCTGGGTCAGTCCGCCAGAACAGATCCTGCAGTCACTATCGCAGCATCGACATCGGGATCGGCGGGAAGAACTACAGAGCTCACCGCCTTGCATGGCTATTCGTCCATGGATCGCTGCCCGATGTTGAGGTCGACCACATCGACGGCGATGGGACAAACAACAGGATTGAAAACCTGAGGCTGGCCACCCACAAGCAAAACGGAGAGAACACAAAGCGCAGGCGAGACAACGTGTCTGGCCGGCGTGGCGTGTCACTCCACAAAGCAACAGGTCTGTGGAGGGCTCGCGTGTCTCATCATGGAAAGGAGACATGCGAGTACTTCAAGACATTCAATGACGCAGCGGAGGCCGTTGACGCCATGAGGCGCAGCGCCTACACGCACTACCATGGAAGAGATTTAGCATGAACCGCAACAGCTACCGCGAGCTCGAGCTCCAGGTCGTGCGCTGGGCCGAGGCCAGGCGCATCATCCCGAACGCCAAGCCACAGGCTCAGCTCAACAAGGCTCTCGAGGAGCTGGCCGAGCTGTTCAAAGCGGAGAGCCAGGGCAACATGCCTGGCGTCAAGGACGGCGTCGGCGACGTCGTCGTCTGCCTGATCAACTACTGCGCGCTCAAGGACATCGACCTCGTCGACTGCCTGGCCCTGGCCTACGAAGAGATCAAGGACCGCCGCGGCACGCTGATGCCCGACGGCACGTTCGTCAAGGAGGCGGCATGAGCTTCGTCTGTCCACTGCCGCCCGAGAAGGTCTTCGTGCGCGCCGAGTATCTGTACGACCACGACCCGGCCCGGGTCGGCCAGCTCATCGAAGGGATCTGGGTGAGCGTGAAGTCCATCCGCGGCCAGGCCTTCCGCTTCGAGACCTACCTCCCGGAGTTCGGCGCGCTGTACGACAAGCTGCCCCTGAGCGCGTTCGTGTGGCACGACGTCCTGGAGGAGGATGACCAGCTACCGCTGGACGTGCTCCAGATCTGGGACTGCATGAGCTACCACATCGAGGTCATCGACAAGCCTTTCCTCAAGGGCTTGCGCGCTGAGTTCTTCGGCAAGGACAAGCAGCTTCACCAGGGCGAGTTCATGCTGACGATCGACTCGTGCAATCCCGACCCGCGAATCCCCGACTTCGGCTTTGCCGAGACGCCGGAGGAGCACAAGTCGTTCAACCTGCTGCGCCTGGACAACGGCCAGTTCGCGCTGCAGCCGAACAATCGCTGCAGGTTTTTCGACCCGTCGATCACGCACTCCAACCTGCGCATGCCGGACTTCAAGGTGTGCACCAGGATCTTCCGCGTCGAGAACACCGCGAAGTGGCGCCTGGGCGACACCGTCACGGTGACCTACGACGAGCGGGCCGAGTAGGTCAGTCTCGCTCCTCGCCGTCAATCGTGAGACCGGCCCTGAGCCGGTCTCTCTTTTCCTGCTGCAGCTCGATCTGGCGCTCGGCATTCTCCGAGCTGATCGCGCCCTTGTTTTCCAAGCGGCGGATGCTGCGGATGCTGGCCTCGATGTCCCGGATGAGCTTGTTCTCCTGCGACTGCCGGATCTTCTCAGACAGCTCCAGGTCGATGGGCCTGGCCTTGATGCCGACGGTCTGCATGGCAGAGTAGGCAAGCGACACCGGCTGGCCCTGCTTGTCCACGCCGGTGTACTCGGCGATGCCAAGGTCCAGGGGTTTGCCCACTTGGTTGGCGATCACGTTCATCGCCCGCTCGAAGTGATTGTTGCCCACCGCGACCGCGGGAGAGAACTGCTTCCACGCCCAGTCGGCGCGCTTGGCCGCGGCCTCCGCGTCGGTGTCTGCAGCGGTCACGATGTCCTTGCCTCGGAACGTGTCCTTGTTGGCCAGCATCGCGTAGGCGGTGGTCAGGATCGGGTTGTTCGGCGTGATGGGTGCGATCAGCGGCACGCCGCCGGCGTTGTTGACCGCGTCGAACAGGTCGCCGCCCGGGAAGATCCGGCTCACGTCCAGGAACACGGGCAGGCCCGTCGCCTCGTCCATGCCCAGGCGGATGGACTTGTAGGTCCCCAGCGTCAGGCTGGCGCCCTTCATCCACTCAGGCAGGTTCTTGCGCTCGTCGGCCTCCAGGGCCTTGGCCTGGGCCGCAAAGTCCTCGTCAGTGAAGCGGCGCTTGATCAGCTCCCACCACTCCTCGTCCTCGCCCGCCCCTGCGGCGATCGCGTACATGGCCGCGTTGATCGTGTACAGCGCCGCGGCCGGGGCAGCGTACCGCCAGGGGTAAGTCAGCGCCGTCTCGGCCATCGCCGGGATCGCCTTGTAGGTGTAGGCAAAGAACGGCAGGGCGAAGTCTCGGATGCGCCTGGCGTTCTTCGGCAGGTCGTCGTAGGTGAAGATGAACTTCTGGGCGTAGTCGACAGACTCCGCCGGTGTCAGGCCCTTCGTGCGCGCCTCGCGATAGATCAGGTAGCGGAAGAACAGATCCTCGGCCTCGTAGGCCTTGCCCATGGGCTTGCGCAGCCAGAACGACAGCGCATTCCACACGCCCTCCACCGCCTTGCCCGTCGGGCTCTCCGTCTTGGCGGCCAGCACCTTGAGCTGGTCCGGCAGGAGTTGGGTCATCTCGGCCTGGGTCATGGTGCCCAGCCACAGGCCGGCGTCCTTCGCCTCCTGCAGCATCGGCGCGTTCTTCACGATGTCGCGAGTGGTGGCGATGTACTTGTTGGCGTCCCAGTAGGACACGCCAGCGAAGTGCGCCATGGTCACGTTGGACATGATGTTGTTGGCGTGGCTGACCGGGTTGAGCACGGTCTTGCCTTCCTTCCACATGCTCATGCCTTTGAGGTACATCTTCAGCACCTCGCTCTGCATCGAGTCGTCGAAGGCAGTCAGGTGATCCAGTACCTCTTGGGGAACCCACATGCCGGCCAGCTTGCCGTACCGCTTGGCGTAGGTGTCCTCGACGTTGGTGCGCGGCACCTGCACGAAGCCTTCCTTCTCCTTCTTGCTGGCCACGGTGTCGGCGATGTTCTCGTACAGCCGGCCCAGCGAGATGTCGCGCTGGCTCTTGTTGTAGCCCATGACGAACCGGAACATGGAGTCCCGGATCTCGCCCATGTCGTCGCGCTCCTGGCGGGTGTAGTCGCGCCAGACCGTGATCTCGGTGTCGGTGTCGGGGTTGAAGTTAGGGTCGCGCTCCTCCCAGCCCTCGGCCAGCCAGGACTCGAGCTCCTCGACGGGGATGGTCTGGAACAGGCCACGGCCCTTCAGGCTGGAGCCGCCGATGCCCTGCATGGTCTTCTTGCGGCCAAGCAGCGCCTTGGCCGCCTTGACCCACCCATTGGCCTCGCTCTTGAGCTTGGACTCGTAGAAGCGCGGCAGGTACTTGCCGTCCCACCGGCCGGCCGCCTCGGGCGTCAGCATGCCCAGGCGCACCAGCTCCGCCGTCTGCTCGGACATGATCGACTGCATGCTGGCCGCCAGCTCGAGCACGCGCTTGGGCGGCTTGGCGCCACGCTTGAGCTCGCCCTCGATGACGTCGCTGATCATCTCGCGCTCTTGCTGCGGCAGCTCCTGCAGCTTGGTGGCCACGTCCACCGTCAGCTCCTGGGCCTTGGAGATCTCCATCTTCATCTGCCGCATGGCACGCGACAGGTCAGTGCTGATGGGCTTGAGCGCCATCTTGTCTAGCACCAGGTTGGCCACGTCGGCCGCGTAGCGGTAGGCCTTGGCGCCGGCACCGAAGGTGAAGTTGCCCAGGTCGTCGCGTCCCAGGAACCAGGACTGCTTGCTGCGCGATCCAGCGCGCTGGCTGTAGCGGATGTCGGGGTTCTCGGGGTCAAACTCACCGCTGTTGCCGATGGCGGACTTAATCTGGTTCGATGAGAAGACGCCGAGGTTCTTTATCTCTTCGTCCTCCTGAAGCTCCTGAACGTAGAACCCGTCGAAGTTGTTCTTCTTGATCCACTCAATCGCCTCTGGGCTCTCGATCACGCGGTAGTCGCCGGCGTGGATCATCTCGAGGATGTCGCTTGCACCAGACGCCTCGTCTGGTGCGTCCTCGGCCAATTGCACGGCACTGGGCGGCTTAAAGCCAATGCTCTTGAGGTGATCGGCAAGAGCCTGCCTGTGCTCCTTGATTTCGTAGTCGAATGGGTTCTCTGCCTTGACGTAGACGGGGATGACGTTGAGCCCCTGGAAGAGGTCAGGTCCCCCCATCAGATCTGGCGAGAACGGCACACCAGGGAAGCGCTTGCCGAAGATCTTGGGCTTGGCAATGTCCTCGGCCGCATCGGGGTCGGGTGACACATAGATCGCTCCGCCAACTCCGATTCTGAACACGCCACCCTCGAGCGGGTTGTCGGTGGCGTGGTACATCACCTTTGGCTTCTTCGACCCATCGCTGAAGGGGAACTTGGTTGGCGTTCCACCCGACTCAAGCTCGGCAATCCTTTCGCGCGCCTTCTCGTTTTCTATTTTCAATGAGGCAATCAAAGACTTTTGCTTCTCGATCTTGGGCCCCCACCAGTCGGCGCGATCGGGATCCTCCTTGAACCGCTCCTCATAGTCCTTCAGCTCGTTTTCGGCATACGGCAAGGAATCCATCTCGCGCTTGAGACTTGCAATCTCCAAGGCGCGGGCCTGATCAATAGTCCTTCCTGGCTTCTCAAGCACCTTGCTGTTGCCGAACCATCGCTTGAACTTGGGCGTCTCAGTCTGAGCACGTCGGCTGAACATCGGGCCGCCCGCGCCCTCGATTGCATCCACACCGTTCAAGGCGAGGAAGGCCTTCATCTCGGCCATCCCCTTGATGGTGACCTCGCCTCCCGCGGTCTTGAACGTGTAGGTGCAATCAGCCATTGCCCAGCTCCTGGTCAATCAGCAGCATGCCTGCCTTGTCGCCGCTCACCAGCCCCAGGCGCGCCAGTAGGTCGCCGTACTCGCCGACGCTCTTGCGCTGAACTTCGAGGAACTGCAGCAGGAACTGCTGGGTCGTCACGCACTTGCACTCGCGATACCACTTCTCGTAGTCGCGCATGAGCTGCAGCTCGGTCTCGTAGCCCAGTTCGATGGCGTCGACGATGTCGGTGGCCACCTCGGTGCAAGCCTCAAGCGCCGGCACCTTCGCGCTGGTGCCGCGGTCGTTCATGTAGTCGGCAATGAGCTGGTAGTGCTTGAGCTCGTCAGAGCTCTCGCCGGCAAAGAACTTCTGCGTGCCGAAGAACCCGACGCGCTGCATCTGGTTGGCGACGTGCTTGTACAGGTGCGAGGCGTAGAGCTCAGCGTGGACCGCCTTGTTCAGCATGTCCTCGGTGGGCTTGTCGAGCAGATTGGAAACAGGCATTGTGATACCTCACTTGCAGTTGATCTTCACCAGGCCGGCGTCGTCGAGCCGCTCCAGGATGTCCATGAACTCTTGGTCGATGCGGCGGATTGTCTCAGCCATCGGGTGCGCGTCAACCCGCTCGAGCGCACGCACGCGCCCCAGGCCTCGGGCGTCTTGCAGATCGCGGAACAGGCCGGCCACTTCCTTGTCCTCAGCACGGGCGCGCTGACTGAATGCGGGCGCATCCTGCCAGCCCTGCGGCGACGAGGTCGGCTTGTAGTAGGTGCCGATCCAGCCCATCAGGTTGACGTCGGTCTTGACCGTGCGCGCAGAGATCATCTCCGCCAGCTTGGGCCACACCCCAGGCCAAGACACGAAGTTGCCATTGAGCTTGACGTCAGCCTTAGGATCTCCAGCCTTGCGACCAGTCAGCGCCTGCTTGGCCAGGCCGGGGTCCAGGTACAGCAGGTTGCCGTCGTTGATGCGTTTCATCAGCACCTGCTCGTTCGGCTTGCCGCCGGAGATCGACACGCCCTTGGCGTAGATCGACATCACCGCGCCGGTCGGATCGGTGTTGTCCACCGACACCTTGATCGGGACGATCAGCGCGCCCTTGTCGCTGGTGATCGGCAGCACCAGCTCGAACTCGCGGGGGTTGCCGTCCTTCGACTTCAGCACCATGGCCGGGCGGTAGATGCCCTCGATGAGCTGCTTGGGCGTGATGTCGGGAAGCTCGTCCGCGTGTCCTTTTTCTGCCTTGGTCCTGATGAAGACCTTGTTCACGATGCTGGTGGCGATGTCGAAGTCCTGCGTGCGAGCGCCCAGCATGTTGAGCACATGGGGCAGCCGGCCGATGGTGAGCTTCGGCAACTGGCGTCCCTGCTGCGCCTCGCGGATGTAGCGCTGCAAGTTGATCGAGGCGCCCTCGATCTCTTTGTTCAGGGCGCTCTGCGGCGACACCTTCGGCAGTTGACGGTTGCTGAATGCTGGCGCTTCAGCTCGAAGCTCGCGAGCCAGCTCGCCGCGGTACATGACCTTGTCGGACTGCCACACCGGGTTGCCAGCCAGGCGCTCGTAGACGTCCGGCATGCCGCGAGAGATGAGCTCCGCCCAACGCTTGCCGGACACCTGCCCGGCCGGCAGCATCTTGTTGGCTGAGATCTTCTCAGCGTCGCTCAGCACTCGCTCACGGGCCGGTGCAACAGCCTCGCCTGCCATGCGGCTGCGAGCGCCGAGCTGCTCGACGGGCACCGCATGCCGACCCAGCAGCACTGCATTGCCTGACGGCCCGGCGTCGCGCACCATGTAGCCGTCGAAGCCTGCGTCGATGACGGCCGACTCGAAGTCGTTGAAGGACTCGTTGTCGCGGCGCAGACGCAGCGTGTCCTCGTCGACGTCGTACAGGTTCTGCAGATTGACGCGGTGAGCCTGGCCCCCCACGCCGGCCTCAGGATTGATGCCGGTGCCGCGATCGATGTAGAAGTTGATGCGCTGCTTCAGGCGCGGATCTGCGCCCTGCAAGCGCGTCATCTCGGCACCGCGCAGGCCGGTGCCATACATCACGCTGTCGAGGGTCGTGCGGGGCTGGGTGCTGTAGTGATAGCCGACCGCGGAGGCGGCGCCCTCTCGAGGGGTGCCGTAGGAAGGGGTTACCGCTTGAACGTCTTGCGGCCCCACTCCTCGATCGCGTCCACCGCCGGCTGCATCGGATCCGCCTCGGTTGCTGAACTGGATTCGGCCGGGGTCTCCCCACTGGTACTTTTCGGCGAACTGCTCGAAGACTCGCTGGACCCGAGGCGCGAGAACACTTCTGGCCCAGTCGAGAACATCGGATCGTCCCGCGGCACTAATCCTTTGTATGTAGCCTTGCCCATTCGGGTTTACCTCCCAGTCATTGGTTGGCATGTCGCCGCTGGAGGCGAACACGCGATAGTCGAAGTCCGGCAGCACCCCCTCCGCGACCTTCACGATCTCTGATTGGAGTACGTCATTTGTGATGATACCGAAGTTCACGGCCCTAATACCAGTGGGAGAACTGATCAGCGCAAACTGGTTCTGCCAGTTGACCTTGCCGTTGTCGTCCATCCACTTGCCGATTGCCGCCTCGAGATCTCGCGTTTCTACCGGGTTCAGTGCCCGGCCGATGTCGATGTCCAGGCCGTTGGACTGGCGCTTCGTGCCGGCGTAGAAAGGACGGTGCCAGCCCACCCCCTCCTGCCTGGCCACCAGGCCGGCCACGGACGCATAGACGTTGAGCAGCTCGGCCTGTGCCGGGTCGACGTTGCTCTTGCCCGCATCGCCTCCGGCCGGCGCCATAGCCACGCGCTTCTGCGTGCTGGGTGACACCTCGCCCTGCCACACGCCCGGGCGCATCAGGTCGCTGGGCTCCGTCAGAAGGCCGAGCATTACGGCCAGCATGTCGCTGCCGTTCTCGTCGTAGAAGGCCCGCTGCACGGCCTGATGGAACTCCACCTGCTGGGCATACGGTGCGGTGTGGATCCCCTCTAGAACGCCCGTGCTGCGGCCTGGCCGAGCCTCGAACGAAAGCTGACCGACGTGACGTCCGACTCCATCAGCAAAGTCGAACTTGGCCTGCTCGGTATCCTCCTTGGTGGGCACATGCTCCGTCGCATGCTTGAGCCAGTTGTCGCGGTGCTTCTGCGCGTCGATGATGACGCGGACCTTCTTGCCCTTCGCGTCGCGCTCAAACCTGATCCAGCCATTCTTTTCGCTGCTGGCCTCAGTCCTCTCCTTGACGCCTTTGTTCTCCATGCGGGCCTTCATCGCGACCCAGATGGCGGCCTGCACTTGCTGCGGCTCCCATCCCATCTCCTGCGCAATGCGGTTGGTCTCGTTCTCCATGAAGGCGTACTGCGTCGGCGTGGGTGCGTCGTTGGCGTACTCGGCCGCACGCATCATCCACATGTCGATCGTCGCGCCCTGCTTGCCGGCAGTGCTGGTGTCGATCTCGCGCAGCAGGTTGAAGAAGAAGTTGCCCGTCTTCTCGCCAGACCAGAAGGCGTCAACGTCGGCCATTGCCTGAGTCGCCTTCTTGTCCTGCACCCCGGTCTTGACGCTGATCGGCTGGCCAGCCTTGTACTGTGCCCAGGCTCGCAGCGCAAACGTCGAGTTACTGTCGACACGCGCCTGCGGGCTGTAGATGGCCAGCAGGGCAACGAACTTGCGCGCCTCCTGCACGTTGCCGCCAGTCATGCGCAAGATCGCCAGGCTGCTGTTCTCGTACCAGTAGCGACCGCGCTCGCCCTCTTTGGTCAACTTGAGAAGGATGGCGCGCAGCTCACCAATCTTTTCAGGGGTGTTGTACTTTTCGGGTGCGCCGACGTACTTTCCGTCCCGCATTGGCAGCTCGTCGAGCACAACGCCAGCCCGGCTGTATGCCGTCTTGCGGCCCTCAAGCGCAGCCCTCACACGCGGTGCGGCCGACGTGGTGAACACAATTCCGTCTTTGGTGTTGCGACCCTTCACGTCATCAGGGATGCTGGCGCGGATAGCCTCGTGGCTTCCATAGACCATGATCGTCCCGTCCCGCATAGTGCGGACATCAAAGTCACCCACGCGCTCGGTGCCCTCGCGGGGCTTTAACTCTTGTGAAGTTTTTGATACACTTGACTCGTCAGGAGATCCTATGAAAGTCCCCTCTTCCTTCCCAGCCGGCTGCGAGTTCGTTGCCTCGTTCTCCGGCGACGAGTTCGTCAAGTTCCCCGACGGCAAGCTCTTCAAGCTCGCCGACTCCGGCGAAGAGCTCGTGCCAGCCAGCTCGCTGCCTGCACGCGGCGCGCCGATGTCGGAGGCTGCCTTCCTGTCCTGCGCCGAGGGCTGCCGCAAGTTCGCCGCCGAGAAAGCTGCGTCGTAAAGACCACGCATCGCGTCGTAGATCTCGCCGCGCAGCGGTGAACCCTCAGGCTGCTCACGGGCGGCCTCGTACAACTTGTGGCCCTGGCCATCCTTGGCGGCCAGCATGGCGGGCGTATTGATCTGGATCTCACCCACCGTGCCGTTGGGCATTCTGATGTTGATCAGCACGTCGGCATAGCCGCCGAACTTTTGGCGGTCTGACGACTCCACCCCCTCGCCAGTCACGCCAGCACCGGCGCGGTCCTTGATGCGGACCACGTCGAACTCCTTGCGGATCTCGTCGATGATCGCGGGCGCGTCGGCGTAGCTGTCGACCACGATGGTCGAGCGCAGCAGGTCCTTGATGTTGTCGACCTGGTAGTTCTCCTCAAGCGCCAGCTTCTCGGCCGCACGCTTGATGCCCTTGATGGGCGCCAGCATCTGGCCGGTGGCGCCGGTGCGCGCTGCGATGTTCAGGATCTTCTGGTCGTACTCCGGCTTGACCTGCTCGGCCGCTTCCATCCTGGGCTTCAGCAAGATCTCTGCGCGCAGGCGATCCTGCGGCGAAACGGAGACTGGCTGCCGCTCCTTGAAGTACTTCTCGACGAACCCGTCGGCCGCCGCCACTGTCTCTGCCGGCACCGACTCGGACAGCAGCGAAGCCATGTCGCGCTGATTGTTGAAGTTGTCGGCCTTCGGGTTGTAGTCGCTGACCTTCACAGGCTCGCGGGCCCGGCCGCTGAACATGAACTCGGACTTCTGTCCGTAGGTTGGGTTCTTGGCCAGCACCAGGGGGCCGATTTGGATGACCTCCTGCGCAGCGACGACGGGCTCCATCGTGGAGCGGTCGTAGAAGTAGCTGTGCCGCTCGGGGTCCATGCCGACCTGGATCCAGGACTTGGAGTTGAGAGCAGCCTGCGCAAACGCGACCGCCTGCTTCTCGGTCATCTGTTTCCACTTGCCCTCGATGCGAGCGAACGGAGACTTAGCCGAGTCGCCCTTGGCGATCTCAAGCGCCTTCTCCTGCTCGCGAGGGGTCATCGCAAACTCGGCATCGGTCACGGCCGACACGTTTCCGTACAAGGTCTTCTTGTCCTTGTTGGCCGGGTGGATCGAGTTGACCCACACGCCGTGGTCCTTGTACGCCGGAATATCCAGGCGCAGCCCCACGCGCTCGCCGTTGGTCAGCTCTTTGTCGGCGATGCCGTAGCGCGGCAGCTTGGCCGACGTCAGGGCGCGCTCGGCGTCAGCCTGAGTTGCAGGCTCAGGCACGAACGAATACGGCGCCACGGGCTTGTATTCGTCCACCATGCGGGCGTAGTCCTCGCGAGTGATCGCGCCTTGGGACAGCTTGTTCGCCCCCTCGGTCAGCTCCGGCACCCGCTTGGTCACGTCCTTGAAGTCCATGCTCAGGCGGTTGACGGCAACGCGCTGAGACGCCATGGCCATGCCCTCGAGCTGCACGTCGGGCTGCAGGCCCTGCGCCTTCATCGCGTCGGCGTAGGCGGTCGTCAACAGGTCGCGAGCCTTCGCGACGTCGGAGATGTACTTGTTGACGAAGTCCTCGCCGTACTGCTTCTTCGCGCCGGTGATGATGTCGCCGAGCTTGGCGATGATGGTCTTGGCCACCTCGCCAAACTCCTTGTTGCCCATCTTCGTGCGCAGCTCTTGCCAGAAGTCCTCGCGCTTGCTGATGGCCTGCACCATCATGGCCGGGGCCTCCTCCTCGAACTTGTCCGGCGTGTAGCTGAACTCGTCGAGGAACTTGTCCTTGCGGTCCTGGCGGAACAGATCCAGCAGCGCGGTGTTCAGGCTTTTGCGCTGAGCCTCCGGCAGGCCGTGATAGGCCTCGTGCACCGTGATGGCCAGGGGCGCATCGTCCGCATCGTCGGCGACGAACAGGTGCTTGCCGCCGACGCTGTTGATCATGCCGTTGGGCAGAGCGCCTGCACCGGTCTCCTGGTGGACTACCGTCAAGGTCTTGCCCATCAGGCGCGCCACCGCACTGGCCAGGCGCTGCGAGTCGTTCAGGTCGGTCGACTTGACCGGCGAGAACGTGACGCCGAGCTGCTGGTCGAGCTGCTTGTTGAGCGAGCTCAGCTCTCGCAGCGGCGCCGTGGGCGCGAGCTTCAGTCCGGCACGTTCAGTATCAGACAGTTCAACCGGGGCGCCGGTTGCGGCGGGGATGCCACCAGCGCCGCTTTGTGCGGCACCTGCCATTTGGCCTGCTGGTGTTGCTCCTTGCGTTTGGCCTTGCTGGGCTTGAGGGGTTTGCGTGCCAAGGTTGGTCTCCTTTTGGTATCCGACAATCTGAAAGCGCCCGTTGCCCATGGGCTCGACACGCCAGTCGTGAGTCTGCCTGGTGTCGATGACCGTGCTGGCAGTGGCCATCGCCTGCTGAGCGTCCTGCTCGTTTGCATAGCCAGTCTTTGCGCGGCCAGTCCAAGTCAGCGGCTCACCGCCTACGGCTACGCCGGCAGGCTGTTGGCCGGCCGCACCTCCAGCAGGTACAGCCTGTCGATCATTGACTCCAGGGATCGCGAGAGCTCCGCCTCCGTACCCGGTGGCACCTGCAGCGCCAGGTCCTGCAGCTCCCATGCTTCCGTCAATGAGACCGCCCCCTGCCTCACCCCCTGCTCCAGCCAATCCTCCAGGTAAGCCTGTTGTGCCGACATTCGCGCCTCCCATGCGCAGCTTGTCCAGACCGAACTGCTCCTCGGTCGACGGGTTGATCTCGGGCAGGATAGGAGCCGCGTTCGGCAGCGGCACCTCGATGTCCACCAGGCCGGCCTGCTTGGTCGGCGCGTTGGGCGGGGTGAAGTTCTTGACGGTCGCGGCGGGTGAGATCAGGTTTGAGGTGCCGGCTTCCGTGCGCAGCATGTCAATGCTGATAGCTTGCGATGCCTCTGGCCCAAGGTTCTCAAACGCACGCCCAGCCGAGTCGATCTCCCGCGCAATCTGGCGCTCAGGTTCGTAGTAGCCGGTCGCTGCGGCGGCAACCTGAGGCGCGCTCATCAGCTTGCCCGTCACGCCGCCAACAACTCCGGCCTCGGCCAGGCCCTTGGTCAGCTCAATGTCCTTGCCCTGGAAGTACTTGTCGAGCACGTTGCCGCCGAACTGCGCAGCCACTTCTTCGATCGCGTTGGTCAGCCCGTTGGCAGTGATTGCACCGCCGGCCTGCAGAGCGCGCTGGCCAGCCACCGCCAGCACCGTGTTGGCCTTGGCCGGAGACATCCCCTTGAGCACGTCGCCGACTTTGTCGAACACACCAAGCGGCAGCTTCTCGGATATGTACTCCACCCCGCCCTTGGCGAGAGCCACGCGGGAGTCGTCGCCTTGAGCGAAGCTCTGGCCAGCCGCCGTGCCTGCCATGCCAGGCAGCAAAGCTGCGCGCAGCGGCGGCACAAACGCAGCCAGCAGAGACTGCGCGATCTGCGGCGAGTTGGCGGCGAGCTTCGACATCAACCACGGCGCAAACTCTTGGCGCGCAATGGCCTCGTCCATCTCTTGCTTGCCAACCTTTGGCATGAAGTCGCTGGCAGACTTGGCCAGGTACTCAGTGCCAAATGCGGTGGGAACAGGGGGGAGATCTTGCATTCCCAGTGCGCGCAGCACCGGGTTGATGGCAGTCTTGTTGAAGGCGTCTGCGGCGACCGAGGGGATGTTGATCACGCCGCTGATCAAGCCCGCGGAGCCGGCAGCAATGGAACCCAGCAGCGGATTCTCTTCGGCAAACTTGCGGCGCCCTTCGGATTCCGCCATTTGGCTGGTAACGCCACTGATCTCGTCTACGCGCAGACCCTCATCGGCCACGCGCACGCCCTGCGCCAGCATGCGGCGGTCGGCGATCTGCTTAGCCGAGCGGCCATCCATGATGTCGCCAAAGCCAGGAGTGACATCAGGAATTGAGACGGGCGACGCTGCGCCGGCACCAAGCCTGGGCGGCGGGACATTGCCGGGTCCACGCGGAGCATCCAGCAATCTTTGAGCTCGCCCCTCCTGGTCCAAGCTGATGCGCTTGTTTTCTGCCTGCGCCTCAGACAGGATCTGACGCGCCGCCCGGCCCAGCACATCTGTGCGATTGTCGGCCAGGGTAGTCAACAGGCGCATGCGATCTTCAGGCGCGGCCTTGCCGATGATGTCGCGCCGAACGCCGGCCACATAGTCCTGGTTCAGCATCGGATCGAACCCGGGCGTGCGAGGCACTTCGCCAGGCTGATCCATCACGCTGCGGATCAGCGGCCCGCCGGTAGGCGCGCCCTGCATGGCCGTGGCCATGTCGGAGTAGTCCGTCGCATCGGCGGACTCCACCTCCTCAATCGGGATGAAGCGGAAGGCTTTCTGCTCTTCCTTCTCGAACTCGGAGATGGGTACGAATCGCATGCTTACTTCCCGACGTAGCCGATGACCTTGCCGCTCTTGTCCTTCACTTCCCAACCCCGACCAGACACAAGCGCGCCGATCGAGGAGCCGGCCGGGGCGCCCTGCACTTGGGCGATTTGCGGCGGACTCTTGGCGTCAGAGGGGGCCGGGGCCGCTGGAGCCGCCGCGGGAGCGCCGCTGGATTCTCCACTACCAGGCCGCTTGAACTGCTTCATCGCCGCATTCAATTCCGTCAGCTCGTTCAGGAACGGCTGAATCTCTTCAAGCCTTGTCTTGGCCTTTGCGTCACCGGCTTCAGCACGCTTGCGCAGGGATGCGAGCGAGGCGTTGACCTCGTTCTTGGTGACCCCAAGGGTCAGCGCAATGTCGTCCTTGCTGGCGTTGATCTGACGTTGAATGTCCGCGGTGGTCGCTGGCTTCTTGTTCGGGTCAGAAGGGTTCGCCGAGCGCTCAGCGCGTCTTTCACGGGTGCGCGCATCTGCCTCCATGATGCCCAGGCGGCGATCGGTCTGATCGCCTCGACGGCGGCCCTCATCTGCGCGCTGCCTGTTCCCTTCTTCGATCAGGTCCAGCCGGCGATTTGTCGCGGCCTGCTCAGCGGCGCGCTGCTTCTCTCTGTTCTCCTCGGCCACCTCGCGCAGCGTGTCCGCCTTGGCCTTCGTGTAGGCATCGAGCACAGACGAGTGCGCACCCATTCCCATGGCCGCGGTCACGCGGTCCTCGGCAGCGATCATCCGCGGGTCGCGGGTCGACTCTGCTGCACCCTCGATCAGGCCTGACTTGCGGTAGCTCTCGCGCAGCGCCGGATCCTTGCGGATCAGGTCGAGCATCTGCTCCTTGCTGAGCGCGATGTCACCCTCCTCGCCGGCCTTGGCAGACATCTCACCCAGCTTGGTGGCGTCAGAGTCCATGCGCGCAGTGCGGCGCTCGGTCCCCATCTGCGTGGCGCGCTGCTCGACCTGCGCGGTTTCAGCAGTCACGCGCTGCTTCAGCGTCTCGGCCTTCTTCTCCTCGCGCTCGGCGCGGATCCTGTCAGCCTCCTCGGCCCGCTTGATGGCGTTGGCCTCGCGCCGCTCCTCGTCCTCGCGCCTGCGCTGGTCCTCGATGTCCTTCAGCATGTAGCTGCCAAAGGTGGTCCCGGCATCTGCGATGCCTTTGCCGATCCCGGCCCAGATCAGTCCGCTCATGCTGGCATCTCCTCCGGCGCCTGCTCCTCGCCGGCCGCCATGCGGTTGAACTCCTCAGGGTCGACCTGGTCCATGGCCTGCTGCAGTTGCGTCGTGTCCACGCCCTGCTCGCCCAGGAAGCGCAGGATCATCTGCTTCAGGGCCATCGCCACGTCGGACGGCTGCAGAGGGACGTTGGCCGCCTCGGCGATCTCAGCCACCTCCTCAAGCACGAAGGTCGCAAAGGCGGCCAGCATCTCGTCAGGCACCGCGCCGTTCGTCTTCTCGTCGGTGATGGTGATGATCTCGTAGGCGGTGTTGGCCAGCGCCTCTACCGGGTCACGCGCAGTCTTGATGGACTTCGCGATGTCCTTGGCTGCCTTGTTCTTGTACAGGGCCTCCATGGCGAACTGAGCGGCCTGCTGGTACCCAGGGTCCGACTCGGGGTCAACGCCCTCTTCTGCGGGCTCCTGGCCCTCCTGCTGGGCTTGCATATCCTGCGGCCCTGGAGCTGGCGTGGTGACGGGCGGCTGCTGCATTGCGTCGTCGACTTCCGACGACGGCGCCATCTGGTCTTTGATCAGTCCTGCCATGATGATTCCTTTCAGGCGCGGCGGGGCCACAGGCTGGTGCCGACGTTGCGGTTGTAAGCGGCGAGCTTGTCCTCTTCCTTCTGATCCATCCGCTCTTGCTGCTTCTGCGCGCCGTAGCCCTGCATGGCGCCGCCGATGAGCTGAGTGCCGCCGCTGATCAAAGCGGGCGCGGTGTATTGGCTGGACATTACCTTGGCCAGCAGGCCGGAGCCGCCAGCGGGCGTGACTGGCGGCATGCCTGCTGGAGCAGGCAGTGACATCGGCGCGCCACCAGTGGCCTGCGTGATCGCAGCCTGCGCCGGGGACACGATTGATTGCGGGGCCATGGACATGCCTGGCGTTGCGGCCGGAGTTGCAAGCGCCGCCGGGGCCGATCCGGCAGTCCCCATAAAACCTTCAGACAGCGCAGTTCCGGCGCCACTGAAACTGCCTTTCGTGAGCGCGGTAAACGCATTGCCAATTCCTGTTGCAGCACTACTTAAACCTGAGCTCATCCCAGACAAGAACGATGTACTGGTGCCGATGGTGTTAAGGCCTCCCATCAGCGCAGCACCACCAAAGTAAACAGCCGCCGCTGTGAGCAGCACCTTGCCCACCTTGGACTTCGCCACCTTCTTCACGACGTTGGTCACGCCCTTGACGACCTTGCTGACTGCACGGCCGATACCCTTGACAACCTTGCTCATAGAGCGCTCCTTACATACGTCATGTTGATCGACTTGCGACCGAAGCCCAGGCGCTTGAGAAAGCGCACCATCCGCAGGTCGACGTTGGGCTCAAGCTCAAGCACCGCCACCTTGATGCCCGATCGCGACTTCACCCACCTGGCGAGCTCGCGCAGCAGGGCCGCGCCAGCACCAGGCTTGCGCGTGTAGTACAGCAGCACCGAGCACTGCAGGCCTCGATACCAAAACGACTTCTGCGTCATCGCCGCCACCGCGGCCACCACGTTGCCCGCCTCGTCCTCGGCCACCCACATGAAGTGCGCCGGGTTCAAGCACTGCATGGCCATCTCGCGCATCGCCTCGCGGTCCACAGTGACCGGCAGCGGATCGCGCATGACCGACTCCACCGCGATGTCCACGATCGCGATGATGTCGCGGTAGGTTGCCTTGCGGGAAATCATTTAGGTCATTAATTTCTGCTAAGCCAAGAGTCGATGTCAATCCCGCCCGTATAGCCACCGTTGTCGGCCATCCATCTGATGTCATCAACAGAAATGCCCGCCTCTCTAAGCTGGTCGGGCGACATCGGTGTGTTGTTGTTCGGGCTATTGCCATTGAAGTAATCAATCTTCCTCTGCCAAGACAACTCGTTCCAGTTGGATGGAAGAGTCCATCCGATTTTTTTGGCCGACTCCTGAGCGGTAGGCGCTGGAGTCGGCGCGGGAGTCGGCGCAGGCGTGGGCGCTGGAGTCGGAGCAGGCGTCGGGGCTGGAGTAGGCGCAGGCGTTGGCGCAGGGGTTGGCGCAGGGGTGGGAGCCGGCGTGATGACGTCGTTGATGATCTTGATTCTGTCGGGCGCAGTAACGGCGGGAAGCGTTGTCTTGTAAAAAGAAGACGCCCACTGAAGTGTGCTGTTGCTGTTCGCAATCACGTTGTCGACGGCCCGCGACTTAGGGCTCGACGGACTCATGCCGGACGGAATAGATGCGCCGGCAGTAAGAGCTACATATTTCCCTGAACTGTCAATGTAGCCGTCAGGCGTAGTGCTCAAATTTGGGTCGGCAAGAATGTTGTTGATCTGATTGCTTGTGTTGGAAACGATGTTCGCAGCAAAGGCAGATGACACATTTGCCTGGTTAATGGTGTTCTGAAGATTGACCATTGCCGTCTGCTGGGACCGGTCAAGCTGGTTCTGCGTGGACTGAAAATTCTGATTTGCAGTTTGGAGCGAAAGCTGAGAATTTTGAGAAAGCGTTTGAACGCTAAGTTGCTGGGCGCGATCAAGGCTTGATTGCGCGGACTGAAAGTTCTGCTGCGCGATCTGCAAGTCTTTTTGAGCCGCAATGCTCTTATCTGAAAGAGCGATTTGCTGAGCGCGATCGAGAGCCGCCTGCGCAGACTGGAAAGTTTGTTGGGCGGTCTGCAAGGTCGCCTGCTGAGTGCGGTCAAGGGCTGCCTCGGCCGCTTGAAATACTTGCTGAGCGTCTTGAAGATTTTTCTGAGCAGCAATGCTCTTGTCGGTCAAAGCCACCTGTTGAGCGCGGTCGAGGGCGGCCTGGGCCTCTTGGAACTTCTGCTGCGCAGTCTGCATGCTGAGCTGCTGAGTTCGATCAAGCGCAGACTCGCCCTTCTCAAACTCTTGCCTAGACTTTTCCAGTGCCTGCTGAGCCGTAATGTTTTTGTCGGCCAACATGATCTGTTGGGCGCGATCCTTCTCAGCTTGGCTTGCTTGGAAAGCCTGGGACTCTTTGGCCAACGACACGGCCTGGGCCCGATCAAGACCTGCTTGCTCAGACTGGAACGCTTGCCTAGAAACTTCCAGCGCCTGCTGAGCCGAGATGTTCTTGTCGGCCAGCATGATTTGAACTGCCCGGTCTCTTTCGGACTGCGTAGCCTGAAAGCTCTGGGCGGCGTTCTGCAAGCTGAATTGCTGCGCACGGTCTAGCGCAGACTCGCCCTTCTGGAAGTCCTGACGCGACCTCTCAAGGGCTTGGTTTGCAGATATGTTCTTGTCGGTCAGCATGAGCTGTTGCGCACGATCCAGCTCAGACTGGTTAGCCTGGAAGGAACGATTGGCGGCCGCAAGGTCTGAGGCTGCCGTCCGGTCCAGACCAGCCTGCACCGCCTGGAACTCCTGCTGCGCCTGCTGCAGTGCCTGCTGAGCAGTAATACTCTTGTCCGCCAGCATGACCTGCTGAGCGCGGTCCATGGACGCTTGGTCAGCCTGGAATAGCTGTTGAGCCTTGGCCAGATCCATGGCCTGCTTGCGATCCAGGCCGGCCTGCTCAGACTGGAATGCCTGTCGCGACATCTCAAGCGCCTGATTGGCCGTGATGCTTTTGTCAGCCAGCATGATCTGCTGAGCGCGGTCGAGCTCAGACTGGCTGGCCTGGAACTTCTGCGACTCCAGCGCCAACGAGCGAGCTTGCTCGCGATCCAGTCCGGCCTGCGCTGCCTGGAACTCTTGACGAGAAATTTCCAAAGCCTGGTTTGCGCTGATCGTCCTGTCGGTCAGCATGATCTGTTGAGCTCGATCGAGCTCCGACTGCGTGGCCTGGAACCTCTGAGCCTCCGCAGCCAAAGATGCCTGCTGGTCGCGATTGAGCTGGTTCTGCGTCGAGGTGAAAGCCTGCTCGCTTTCCTGCAGCGCCTTCTGGTTGATGCGATCCAGCTCTGCCTCAGCAGACTGGAACTTCTGACGGGCGAGCTCAAGCGCTTGCTGAGCCTCAATGGACTTGTCAGCAAGCGAAGTCTGCAGCGCACGGTCAAGCTCAGACTGAGCCGCATTGAACCTCTGGGTTGCCAGCGTCTGCTCAGCGCTAAACGCCTGGCCACCCAGGCGCTCGCTGGTGGCGAACCTTCGGCCAGTTTCGTTTTCGGCAGCGGTGAACTCTTGCTCGCCCCTTTGCAGGCCGAACTTGTTCTGCTCTTCGACGTTGAACATGCCGCCTTCGTTGACGTACCTTTGATTGGTCAACGCTTGGTTGCTGTAGGTCTGAGCGTCCTGCTGAGCGATTGGCGTGATGCGATCGATCATGGCCGCCACACCCGCGCCCTGCGCCATGGAGCTGTTCACCAGCCCGCGCTGGTTCATGTTCTGCATGGCCAGCGTGCGGGCCCGCTGCATCAGCGGGTTGTCCTTGGCCAGCAGGCTCTCTACTTGACCTGCCGCGGTCTCGGTCTGGCGGTTGACTTCGCGCTGCTGCGCGGTGAACTGCGCAGCCTGCGTCATGGGTGACGGCGCGGGAGAAGGCGACGAGGCAGACTGGCCAGAAGTTGAGTTACCCATGGCGCCGCCGACAAGCCCAGTACTCGATCCTGCAGACTGCTGAGTGTCGAAGGGATTGTTGGTGACCGTGGTTGCCATGAGAAGCCCTCAAACGAAAATGGCCCGCCAAGGCGAGCCAGTGCGATCACTGCAGACGCAGTGACCCGCAGAAGATTGTAGGTGAAAAACCAGCATTGTGATAGTCCTAGCCGGTGGCCGCCGCGTCGCTCAGAAACAGCGCACGCTCGTCCTTGCGCCGACGCACCAGGCCAGGCAGCTCGCGGCCGCCACCTTTGGTCCACATCATGAACGCCTCGGCAGCGCCATCGAACTCGCCGCGGTTGTTGCGGATGCGGATCTGAGACCGCTGGTAGTTGCCTAGACCAGCGTTGAACGCAAAAGAGACCACAGCGTCAAATGCGCCCTGACGACCAGCCAGATTAGGAGACAGTCGAAGAGCGCCACGCTCAAAATTTGCGACGTCCTGGCTAAAGAGATTCTCGATCTCGTCCTTCGTCCAGACACGGTTGTCCTCCGGGCGCAGCGGGTAGTCCTTGCGGATCATTCCCTGGTAGTCCCCGACGCGGGCCACAGGCAACCGGATCTGATCCTGGTACAGCACATGGCCGTAGCCAATGGTCCAGATGTGCGCCGGGCACAAGTACGGCCTCGACCGATACCCCTCGTACCGGTGCATCAGGTCAGCGCCGCGCTTGCTCAGTTTCACTTCTTGCCCCAGGAGCGAGTGCCGAACCAAAAACCGATGATCCCGCCCAGCATGGCCATCTCGTCGTCGCTGAAGATGACGGTAGTCACGCGGATCAGGTCGTTGATGTTGGTGATCAAGCCCTGCTGGTTAAAGGCGTACCAGGCGATGGCAGCGTTGATGGCCACCAGCTCAAGGATGAAGATGTAGGTGACTGTCGGGCGCACGGTGCCGACGTAGTTGGCCACCCAGCGCGATGCGCGATCGAGCACCTTCTCGTCGTGCCTGAGCGCCGCCTCGGTCATCTGCGCCTCGGTCTGCATCGCAACCTGCTCAGTGCGAATCTCCTCCATCCGAGCCTGGGCAGCAAAGCCCTGCGCGGCCAGTTGCAGCTCGCGCTCGGTCTGCACCCGGGCGAGCTCCAGCTCGTGCCGCTGGTCGGCCTTGTTCTGGAAGTACTCCAGCAGCTTGGGCAGGCCGCTAATGAGCAAGCCGCCGAGGGTTGAGAGTAGGGACAGCATTACTTGGCTCCTTTCGCCATTCTTTCGCGCTCTTCAAGCAGCCGCACTTTGACCTGAAGCTCGTTGATGTGCGCCATCAACTGCTCCTTCAGGAGCGCACGCTTCTCTGCGGACAGAGGGCTGTCAGTGGGCACGCCGGTAGAAGTGATGAGCGCAGGCATGTTGCCTTCGATTTTGGTCAGTCGCTCAGAGAAGGAGTTGACCTGCCCAAGCAGCCACGCCAGCGCGGCGACCACAATCGGTATGACGGCCTTGAGTGTGTCTGCCCAGGTCATAGCTACTTCCTGGCCTCCTGCTTGATGTGCTCCCAGGCTGCGACGCACAGGAACACCACCACGGCCCACAGGCCAGCCGCGGTGACCTTGGAGACGGCGTCGCTCTTGGTCTTCTCCCACCAGCTTGCGTTGGCGATCTGACGCTCATGCGCCAGGCGGTGGCCGTGCGGATCACCGCCCGGGAAAGCGTCATTGAAGGCCTGGCGCAGCGTGGCGAACTGCTTGTCCATATGCAGGGTCAGGTGCTGCTCATGCGTCGTCAGCGCCTTGCTCACCGCATCCTGAATCATCAGCGCCACCTTGTCCTCAGTCAGCGCCGCTTGCCGCCTCTCGGGGCCGCTGTACTCCGTCATCAAAACACCTCAGCAGTTGAGAGCCCCACCAGCACCACCCGGTGCGCCAGCGCCGCCAGCACCACCCGTGGCCAACGAATTGCCCGGCACGCCCGAGGCGGCCAGGCTGGGCGACGAGACGGCGTAGCCGCCCGCAGCACCAGCAGACCCAGCAGCGCCTGCACCAGCCGAGCAAGTGCGCGTCAACGTACCAGCACCGATCACGCCGTCACGGCCCACCGAGTTCGTGGTCGTCTGGTTGGCGGTGGTGGTGTTGTTGGTCGTTGTCGTGGTCGTCGTGGTTGTCGGCTGCGGGATGTTGCCGGCCACCTGAGCCAGTGCGTTGTACGAGCCGAGGAAGATGTCGCGATTAGCCTGCGACTGCGCGACGGCCACGTTGCCATTCACCTGCGACTGCTTGTACGCCATCACCGGGGCGATCCAGGGGGTGACCAAGCTGTTGGTGACCTGCAGCACCTGCAGCACGCGGTCGACCGGCGACGGGGCTGGAGCGATGGGCGCGGCAGGGGCCTGTACGGCGGCGGAGCCAGGCTGCTGCATCAGCGAGAACATCGCTGCAACCTTGGCTGCGTCGCCGCCCGCGTTGCCCATCGTCGCAATGGCCGTGTACCGAGCCTTGTCAGCTTCGGCACGGGCCACCGCCACCGCTTGGTCGGCCCGGGTGCGGGCCTCGATGGCGTCGTAGTAGGCCTTGTCAGTGGCGCAGGCAGTCAAGCCCAGCGCCATCAGTGAGCACAGCGCGGCTCTCATCACGCACCCCAAGGCACGCCTGAGGCCGCCGTCGGGTTCTTCTGCGCATCGATTTGCCCTTGCACTGCGGCCTCATACGCAGCGACTTGGTTGGCACCCATCTCGTCCTTCACCCAACCAACGACGATGGCTTCGGTGAGTTGGTCGTAGGGAATGAACGTCGGATCGTTGTGATCCTTGTGGGGCAGGCTGATCGTGCCGTAGACAGAGCCTGTGGCTGCGCCGTCGGTCTTTGATACACGCCAGTGGGCAGTGGTCACGCAACCGTCAGGCAGCGTGCTGTCCAGATTTGAGATAGTCCAGTTCATGGTTGTCCTTTCAGGGGTTAGGCTTCAAGCGCCGCGACACGGGCGCGGAGGGATTGGAGTTCAGCGACGATGTTGGCAATGAACTCGGCAGAGCCGTACTCCATCGCTTGCATCACGGGCTTACCGTCTGCGTCTACCGCGTCTTTTTCACCAACCACGGTGCTGGGACTGACTTTTTGAACCTCATGCGCGATGAAGCCAACACCCTTGCTGCCATCAGTCTTCCAATTCCATGTCTTGGGCTGGAGCGCGTCAATGAACGCGCCGGAGTTCGCCAGAGGTTGTTGGTTGTCTTTGAGTCGGTAGTCGGAGGAAGTGCTAAACGTTGTCGTGGTCCCGGTTGTAGAAACACTACCTACGTTGCCATTTCCGTTGCGAAAAACAATGTGGTTTGTAGCGGTTGTGACATTTGTTTCTGTGTTCAGAATTGTTGCGCCACCGGCTTTATAAAAATTGCTGCCGCCGTTTGGTGTGGTCTGCGTCCCCACCAGCAAATCACCCCCGCTCGTGATGCGGGCGCGTTCGGTGTTGTTGGTGCCAAAAGACAAGAACCCGTTACCGATATTCCACAAATACGAGTTTTCTGATATCTGTCCAAGATTCAGGTAGTAGCTCGCATCTGACGTATCCCAAATGCCCAGAATCGGTGCAGCAGACGCCTGAATAGTCATGCCAGTGCCGCTGCCACTCAGCCCCGTAACTTTGTTCGTCGTGCCGCCAAGGGCAAGGTTCCCACTCGCATCCAGCGTCATTGCCTGCGTGAAGCTGATCGCGTTGCCTGCGGTGCCGCCTGCTGACACATACCAAGCGTGAGCGCTACCGGCATTTGCGCCGGTCATTTCGTATCTAGCAGCGCCGACGGAGCTTGCTGCGTAAATCCAGTTGGTGCCGTTGTCGTAAGCACCATGAACAAGCGCCGAGCTAGTGCTCCCAGTAGCGTTGGTAAACAGCGCACCGCCCCCGAGGTAGCCTATTTGAATTGCTCTGCGCGATGCCGCAGTGCTCCACGCACTCGGCGTCACCCCCAGGCCGAGGTTGCCGGAGGAGTCGAGACGCATGCGTTCGGTGCTGTTTGTCCAAAACAGCATTGGGTAAGCGCCACCAGAAAATAAATTTGCTGAATAGGCTGGCGCTGAAAAATACGTACCCGCTGAATTTTCACGACCTATATAAAGATCGCCTCCAGTGTTTTGCAAGAACAACACTACTTCATTTGTGCCTGTGCTTGAAGTGATGTTTTGTTTTGCATTGGCTGCGACTACCGACAATCTGTTGGTTGGCGAACTCGTCCCAATCCCCAGACCTGTGGAGGTCAGGCGCATTTGTTCGGAGCCGCCAGCAAACCACCTTTGAAAAGTCGTAGCAGAAGAACCAAAAAAAATAGGAATTGCTGGAAGGCCACCAGCGCCGTTTCCAATATATAAGCCGGAACCATCTTCGCCAATCAGCATCTCGCCAGTTGGCCCAATAAGGTAACTTGCGCTTCCACCATCAAAAGTTAAGGTGTTGCTGCCGTTAAACGTCAGCGCACTCCCGCTCGTCAGCACCTTGCTGCCGTTGAGATAGGTCACGCCGTTGGCGGTGAGGCTCGCAGCCGTCGTCGAAATGCCCAAGCCAGGCAGGCGCAGTGACGTGTTGGAGCTGTTGCCGATCGTGATCTCGTTGCTCACGCCGGCCGCAGACGCTGCAGCGTTGTAGCCGATGATGATGTTGTTCGACCCGGTCGTCAGGTCGTTGGTGCCGCTGTACCCGGCCTGGTAGCCGAGGGCAGTGTTGTTGGCTCCCGAGGTCACCGCCGCCAGTGCGTAGTAGCCCACCGCAGCGTTGTTGCTGCTGCCGGTGGTGGTCAGCAGGGCAGACGTGCCAATGGCCACGTTGTTCGCACCGCTGGCGTTGTCCGTGCCGGCGGTCACGCCGATGTAGACGTTGCTCCCGCCCGTAGTGACGTTGTCGCCGGCCTGGACGCCCACGGCGACGTTGCTGCTGCTTGTGGCGCTGTCCAGTGCCCTGTAGCCCACCGCAGTGTTGTTGGCGCCGGTGGTGTTGGCCCTCAGGGCCTCGAAGCCGAAAGCGGTGTTGCGGATGCCCGTGGTGGTGGTAGCTGCGCTGCCGCCAACCGCCGTCAGCCACGGCGTGGCCGTCTGCACAATGATCGGACCCCAGGAGCTGCTGGTGCCGTTGGTCGTCAGGAACTTGCCAGCGTTGCCGGTCTGTGACGGCAGAACCTTGGTCTCTGCCAAGGACGTGATCCACGCCGGGTTCGCGTAACTGCCAATCGTGTAGACGCCATTGGTGACGGTGTCGGCGTTGCCCGTCAGGGCGCCGACGAACGACGTCGACGTCACCGAGGTCAGGCCGGCCAGCGTCGTGGCCGTGGCACCCAGGCTGATGCTGGTAGAGCCCACCGTCAGCGAGCTGTTGGTTAGGCTGGCGTTGCCGATGTTGCTCAGCGTGTTCGACGATCCGCTGATGGTCTTGTTGGTCAGCGTCTGCGCAACATCAAGACCCGCAATGGTCATGTTCGCATCGGGCACCGTCAGCACGCGGGTCGCGCCGGCAGTGATGCCGCTGGCCTCAAATCGGAACTTGCGTGTGCTGTCGGCGTTGTCTTCCACCACCAGGTTCGTGTCGGTGATGGTCAGCGGTGGCAGCACGCTGACGGCCTCCAGCGCCGTGCCAGAGGAGTTGACCGTGACGAGCTTGGTCGCATTGCCCGACAGAGTCGGCAGCTTGTCGAAACCAGTCGAGATCGAAGCAAGCTCGGCCCGCATGGAGGCCGAAGTTGCCGGCGCGCCGGTCGCGGGGAATGCTCCGCCGTTGTAGTACGGGTTCATAGCGTTGAATCCTCAAATCTGTTCTGTTTGCGAAGGTTTTCCGCCGCAGTGGTTATTCGCAGATTATTTTCTACATGGAGTCCAGCGACGTTTTTTCCGCGAAGCGGGATGATGTGATCGACATGATGTTGCACCCCCGTCAGGGTGGTGAGCAGTCGAGCTTCGGCGTAAATGCGCGCAATAGCCTGCTTGTTGGCCCAGAGGGGAACAGACTTCGACTGAGTGCGGCGAGGGTTTGCGGAGCGCCACACAGACATGTAGTCGTTCAGCTCTTTTCTGTTTCTTGCTCTCCACGCCGCCGATGATGCTTTTCCGGTTTCGCTTGAGGCATGCTTTGCTTTGCTGACAGCGGATCTCTCTTGGTTCTCAATGTTCCACTTGCGCGACAGCTTGACGCCGCATGGTTTGCATCTGTTGGACAGTCCAGTGCTGCGAGAAGGGATGACGTAGAAGTTCTCCTTCTCAAGTAGCTGCGAGCACGCACCGCACCAGTACAAGCCGAGGTCAGGACGAGACTTCCGCGCTGATCTCATCGAAGTCCTCTGCGCATGCTGTAGTGAAGAATGATCGAGTTGATCGTGAACGGCGCGTAGTAGTCCGAGCTACACGCGATCTGCACGGCGATGTTCTCGCCCGTGCCAACCACCTCGACCTCAGACGGCGCAAGCGTGCGGCCGTCCCAAACGAAACTGTCCCAGTTGACGTTGTCCCAGAAGCTCGCCGCCAGGTTCGTCGAGTAGGACTCCTGCAGGCCCTGCGGCACCTGCGTCGAGGCGTAGGCCAGGGAGTAGTTGAACGAGAACTCAGCGTAGGCAGTGCCGTCGACCTCGAGAGATGCTCGGCGCCAGCGCTTGAGAATCCGCGGGGACTTTGCAAAAGCGTAGGTCAGGATGATCGACGCGCCGATCTCGTCACCATCGAACGAGGTGCCCACGTCCAGCCGGTACACGCGCCCGTCGGTTGATCCAAAGAACGCCGTCTCGGATCCATCAGGGTCTTCCCCGTCGCACATGCAGGTCACGGCGTCAGGGAACTCCACAGGCATCGAGCCCATGTACTTGCCGTTGAACAGGGTCGCGTAGATGCCGGACCCGTCGCTGAAGAAGACGCGGTACTGCGACTTCTCCCGGTTCACGCCCGAGGCGGTCACCTTGTTGCGGCGCTGCTGCACGAACGGGCGGATGTTCAGCGTCAGGGCCGAGGCATCGAAGTTGCCGTAGTTCAGCGTCGTCTTCAGGTTCATGATCCCCCGGTCGTCGAACGCAAAGCTCGACACCAGGTTCTGTGCGCTGTACGGCTTGGCCCCTGTGCCCACGTTGTAGGACACCAGGTTCCAGTCGGCGGAGCTCGTGCCGTACAGCATGAAGGTGTTGTCATCGGCGTAGATCGCCATGGCGCCCGTTGACTGGTCGCCAGGCAACACGAGGAACGACGTCACGCTGTCGATCAGAGCGATCTCGCCAGCGCCAAAGATCGGACTCCACACATACGGGTCGCCGATGGCCGAGTGCTGCACCGAGCTGCCAAAGCTAAGGAACAAGTGGCTCTTGTGAAACGCGATGTGGTTCGGCCTGTCGTCCGCCATGCCGGTGCTGATCGGCACATAGACCTGCTGCACGAAGTCGAACTCGAAGGCCCTGTTGACGCCGTCGCAGCCGTACAGCCTGGTCGTGTTGACGTTGCCACCAAAGTTGGCCACCACCGTCTCCACACGTCCATTGGGCAGGGCCGTAATGGCCGTCTGAGCCCCGCCCGCGTGCGCGTGGGTGGTAGACCCTATCCGAAGGTTTTCGCCGGCCTGGAACGTGCCGGTGACCGAGGCAAAGATCAGCCGGCCTGCGGCGTCGTTGCCGGACCAGGATCCCGACTCGAGCACCACTCGCTTGATGGTGGCCGTTGCGCCACTGGTCTGCCCGGTGATCGTGTTGCCGTCGACCAGGGCGATCGTGCCATTGATGAACGACATCTCGAAGCCGTAGGGCACGGCCGTCCACCCAGACACAGAGGACTTGTACATGGCCAGCGCAGTGCCGCCGGCGTTGTCACGCCAGGCATACACCACGCCGCTGTAGTAGGCCACGCCACGGATCGGGCCCGAGCCTGGCACCGCGCCAATGTCGGCCCGGTAGACGTCGGCCGCAAGGTTCAAGTACTGCGCCGACTGCTGCGATGTCAGCGGCGTGGCAGGCCCCAGCGCAGTCACAGTGCCCTGGCCAACACCCCCGACGTTGATCGTCTCGCCGGCCGTGAACGTGCCGGTGGCTTTGGTGTAGGCGACGGTCGATCCGCTGACCAGGAACACGACACCAGTCGCGCCAGAGGTGGCGCCGGTGATGGTGTTGCCAGCCGCAATAGAGCCAGTGATGGCGGCGGTCAGGGTGCTGTAGATCGCGTCCGATGGGCTGGGCCTGCCGTCGAACCGCTCGTAGCCGGCGATGCGCGTGTAGCCGCCGGTGATGGAGCACTCGAAGTTGACCGCAGTGCGCGCCACGCCGGGTGGCAGCGACAACAATGGCGTGACCAGGTCAAGGCCGCCACCAAGGGTGATGAGCTCGTACTGGACCTTGGGAAGCTGAGCCTGTTGCATGTTGCGACTTAAGCCAGCGGGTTCCCCAGATACAGCTCAGGGAGCTGCTCTCGCTCAAGCTGATTCATCAGCCGGCTGAACTCGGTGTTGCCCTTGCTCAGCACCTCGGGCGCAGCCTCGAACAGGCCGTAGAACTGCATCGCCTTGTAGACGATGGCCAGGTGCAGGTGCTCAGGCATGGCAGGCACATCAGCGTCCGCAGTCATTGACGTCGGCAGAACCTGGTACTCACCGCTGATCAAGTACACGTCGTCGGGGATCTGGCCCAGCATGACGGCCTTGCCGTTGGGCTTGATCGCAAAAACCACGGGCCGGCCGTTGACCTGCACGTTGAAGCGGTAGGTGTTGCGGAAGACCTGGTACTCCCATTCCACCAGCCACTGCTCGTCCTGCACCCCGATGCTCTTCTTCTGGCAGCGGAAGGTGTCCTTCCACCAATACCGAAGGTCGGTCATCAGCGTGCTGGTGACTGTGTTCGTAACAGTCGCCGGCAGATAGTCACCAGTGCTGGCGACTGTCTCAAACGTGAACGGCTCGCGCATCCAGTTCCAGTTGTCGTGCATGCCCTGAATCTCGACCCATGCGTCGTTGGTCCAGTTCACGAGCTTCTGGTACATGCCTGTCTGACCCAGAACAGAGGCGGGGCCGCCACCGGCGACACCGCACTCGACGGCCAGACGTTGCGCGAGCTGCAGGTAGTTCATCTATCAGACCGGCTGCGACAACAGCTTCTTGAGCCAGGGCACACCCATCCGAGGGTTCGGGTCGTGCATGACCTGGAAGGGGTAGGTCAATGACAGCACGTTCTCCTCTTGGAAGCCCATGCTGCCGTCCTGATTGACGATCTTGCGCTGGCGCACACGCGACTGCTTGGCATTGGCCAGTACAGCAATGTGATACCTGCGCAGCTTGGCGGTGTCGCCTCGGACCACCATGCGGTAGTCGCCGTTGACGTTGACCTCGACGAAGCTGGGCTCGTTCTCGTTGCCCGGCTCGTTGAAGTGAACCTCAAGCTCGTCTCGCATGAAGGACTCTTCGTCAAGCTGGTCGGCGCGGATGACACGATCGGTGTCGATCTCGATCCCGCCTGGCGCTGAGGCCTCGGCCGCGGGCGTGACCCGGTTGACGATGTCCACGTCCTCGGACGCGACGGACTTGCTGCGTTCGTAGCTGTTGACGGTGCGACTGGTCATGGTGAAGTCTCCTAGTGTTCAGGGGTGGGGGCCACCCGAAGGTGACCCCCTGCCGACTTAGGCAGTCAGCGGGTTAGCCGGCACGGTGGCCAGGTTGTAGAAGGTGTCCGTCACGCCGGACGCCGACAGGTCGGTCGAGCCGGGAGTGAAGGTCGTGCCAGCCGTCAGCGCGATGCGCAGAGCGGCGACCGGGCACACGCCGGCGGGGGCGTCGGGGAACATCAGAGCCACGCGGCCAGCAGCCAGCTCGGCAGAGTCCACGATCGGGCCCGGGACGATCGACACAGCGCCGCTCGTATCCAGGCAGATCAGGTAGTTCCGCGTGGAGCCGTTGACGCCACCCGTGAAGCCGCCGTTGACGTTCTGGATACCGCCGGCAGCCGCCTGGTAAACCGACGGGCCGCTATAGCTGATCGCGATGTTGTCGGTCGCGCTCTTGCTGTAGAACCGGCCGTCGATCACGAAGGTGACCGTGTTGGCGTTCTGGATGGTGTTGGCGTTGGTGCCTTCGGCCCAGCCGCCGCTCGACAGACCGGCGGTAAAGCCGGAAGAGAGGGAGAGATTGTCAGACATGGTCAGAGTTCCTTTCAGTCAGTGACGATCGCAGCCACGGTGGCCGCGTAGTTTGTGTCGCCAACGCCCGTGTCGGCATCCAGCTTGGCCGCTACGGCCTGCAGGGCGTCGACCACGGCCGCCAGCAGGATCGCCAGTTCTTGACGATCGCCGGGGCCAGCGAGGGCGTTGACACGTTGCTTGACAGATTCGATTGGCATATCGGTTCCTTTTGGTTCGCTAGGGCTTGCGCCCTAGCGTGTCATCACAGAGCCGAGCAGGCGGACTCGATCCGCACCATCCAGTTCTCGTTCAGTCGCACCGCGTTCTTGTAGAAGTTGGCGCCGACATAACCGAACTGGCCCATAGGATTGGCGTGCGTGATCTGCTTTGCAGGCAAGTAGATCGGCTGGATCGCGCCCATGCCCTTCAGAGCGACCTGACCCCAGGCTTCCTGAGCAACCACCATGATGGGGTAGACGTCAGCCGTGGTGCCGGAGGTGCCACCGTTGGACAGGAAGGTGCCCGCAGTGATCGAACCGCCGGCCGACAGGAACGGCTTGAAGTACGGCGAGGTGATGATGCGGAAACGCTCCACCGTGCCGACCTCACGCTCGTGCGTGGGCTTCTGCTGACCGTAGCGAGCCACGGGCACGAAGTTGGCCAGGTTACGGAAGTCGGCTTCCATGTCGGTGTGGATGAACACCAGGTAGCCAGGCTCGACGGCGGTCGTGCCGAAGTTGACCGAAGAGGCCAGCTTCTCGGTCACGAGCTGAGCGTGCGCAGCCTCGAGCTGACGGGCAGCCTGACGCAGCTTGTTCAGCGTGATGCCGGTGTTCACCGAGGCGCGGGCAGAGCCGTTGGCGTACACGACGTTCGTGCCACCGCGGACCACACCGTAGGAGATCAGCTCCTCGATGCTGGCCATGTGCTCGCCCACCAGCTTGACCATGTCGCCGGGGATGTCGTCCTCGTACATGGCTTCAGCCTTGGAGCTGAGCTTCATCAGCACGCCGTACTGCTGCACGGTCACCTGCACGTCCTGGTAGGCGATGGTGCGAGCACCAGGGGTCACGCCTTCTTGCAGCAGGTAGTTGCTGGCGGTGATGCTCGGGGCACCGTTGGAGCCGGCGTCGATCGGCAGAGCGCGACGGAACACGACCGTGTCGGTCTTGTTCTGGGGGATCTGCTTCTGCGAGCCGAAGGTGCTCAGCACCTTGATGGGCATGGCGTGCTTGAGCATCTCGCGCTCCGCCATGATGAGGTTCCGGGAAGGAACAAGGGAATAGGTCTGCATGATGGGTTACCTTTTCTGTCGATCAAGTTCGTCCAAGTAGCGCCAGTACTCGTCGGGCGTCATGTCCTCCACGGCCTTCTGACGCACGTTGGCGCCGGATCTGCCGGAAGGAATCGCCGCCGCCGAATTCAGGCGCTGCGTCCTTTGAGTCGAGGCTGAGCTCGTGGCTTCGGTGTGCAGGTCCAGCAGGCGCACAGCGTCTTGCGGGCTGTCGCTCGCCGCAAGCATCTGAACTTCCCGCGGCTGACGCTGCAGCCATCCCATGAACTCAGTCGTCCGTACTCGGTCTTGCCAGCCAGGATGTCGGACTTCGACGGCCATCTCAGATCGCAGGCGCTGCATCTCTTGCGGGGTCACCCCTGCTTGAGCTGGCTGCTGTTGCTGCGCCAGGCGCTGCTCCAGCGAACTCAGCCGCTCGTTCAGAGCGGACTCCATCGCCTCCGCGAACTCGGGGTAGTCCGACTTCAGCCTGGCCATCGCCTCCGGGTTGCGCTGCGCGTCGCGAATTTCCGTCGCGGTTGGCGCGTCGCCGCCTTTGGCAGAGACCTGCTGGGCCGTCTGAAGCTGCTGCTTCAGTTGACTACCGAGTCCACCGATGTGGCCTTCGGCATTCCTCAAACGCTGCGTGACCTGAGACAACATCGTCTCGAGGCCAGCGATCTTGTCCAGCAGGACTTGGTCACCCGTTGGCGCCGCGGCGTCACCTCCCTTGGTTGCGTCGGCCGGATCAGCATTGTGATTTGCGGCGGGCGCGGGGTCGGTGGATGCGGAAGCGGGTGCGTCGTTTGCAGGAGGCTCGGCATCAGCGGCCGGCGCACGGCCGGACTCTTCTGCATCGAGCTGTTCCCAGATCTTTTGCGCGTCTTCCTGACTTGCTGTTCCTTGTACTTGCATGTTGATGTCGTCTCACTTCGGTGTGGTCACTCAGGACCTTGTTCGTCGACGCCGCTCAATTCGTCGGGGTCGACTGCGGGACTCAGGCTGGCCCTTTCGGCCAGGCTGAGAATTCGTTTCAGCTCACCGATCCCACCGCGGATCAGGGCTGTTTTCTCTGCGCTGAAGGATGGTGAGTCGTTCAGCTCACGCAGCTCCTGGAGTCTTTCCTCCAAGGTCTGCGTCAGCCGCTTCCACGTCGTGCTGCGGAAGTCCTCAGCTTTCAGCAATCAGAGCTCCAAACAAAAAACGGCGCCCTTTTGGGGCGCCGCTCAAACTTCTCAAGGAGAGTAGGTCAGCGCTGCAAAGACACTGACCCGGGCCGAAATATACATCATTGAAATACCGGGAGGCAAGCCTCATCGCGACATCATCCTGCCCATGTTCACGATGAAGCCGCCGGACTGCACGCTGCCAGCACCCGGCGCGGCTGCCGTGGAGATGCCCTGCACAGCCACCACCGGGGGCGTGAAGCCGATCCCCTGCACTGCGATGGCAAACGGGTTCAGCATCAGACCCTCGTCACCGTGGTCGTCGAGCCGACGGTGGCCATCGTCTGGCTGATGGCGCCTGCGCTGCGCGCCAGGGGCGTGACCACGAGGTCAGAGCCCAGGCCGTGCAGCAGGGCGATCTCGTCGATCATCGTGCCCGGGTCCGCACCCACCGCAGTGGGCGAGGCGGTCGTCGAGACTGTCACCGTGTCGTCGACCTGCGTGATGGTCTGGCTCAAGCCGCCCGCAGAGCGTGAGCTTGGGCCGACGGTCAGCGGCTGCGGCGCCAGGCCCTGCAGCAGCCACACGCGGTACAGGTTGCGCGCCTGGGCCTTGGTGATGACGTAGGTGTCGAACTCTACCGACGGGCTGTAGAAGATGCTGGTGTTGGTGACCAGCGACGGGGCGATGACGTTTGAGGGCGTGACCGTCGGCGCGTAGAAGATCTGCGTGCTGAAGGTGTTTGGCCCAACGTAGCCGGGCGAGACGTAGCCGTCGTCGACGTAGCCCTGCGGCAGCAGCGTGACCGGGCCAGGCGTGACCGTGGCGCCGTAGAAGGTCTGCGTGTTGGTGACCAGGCCCGGCTGCAGCGTCTGGCCTGGCGCAGCCTGGTTGACGGTCGGCGCGTAGAACGTCTGCTCGTTGGTGATTAGGCTCGGCGACAGCGCGTAGGTGGCCGCGACCGTGGGCGCGTAGAACGCTTGGTCGTTGGTGTAGAGCGAGGGCTGCAGCGTGACCGGACCACGTCCCACCGTCGGGGCAAAGAACGTCTGGGAGTTGCCGTACAGGTCCGGCAGCAGCGGTTGCGGAGCGCCGCTTTGCGTTACGACCGCAGAGTAGAAGGTCTGTTCGTTGTCGTACTTCGCAGGCGTCAGCGTGACGCTGGTGGTGACCGTGGCCGCGTAGAACGTCTGGTCGTTGCTGTACAGGCCAGGCGTCAGCGCGTAAGTGGCCGCGACCGTTGGGCCGTAGAACGTCTGGTCGTTGTCGTACCGGGCGGGGGTGAGCGCGTAGGAGGCAGCCACCGCCGGGCTGAAGAACTCCTGCGTGTTCGTGTAAAGCGCAGGCGTCAGCGTCCTGGTGGCTGTGACAGTGGGCGCGAAGAACTCTTGCGCGTTGGTGTACAGCGCCGGGGTCAGCGTCTGCGTGCCACCGCTCTGCGTGACGTCCGCGCTGTAGAACACCTGGTCGTTGGTGTACAGCGCCGGAGTCAGGTCGTAGGTGGCGCTGACCGTCGGGCTGTGGAACGTCTGGTCGTTGGTGTACAGGCTCGGCGTGAGCGTCTGCGCTGCACCGCTTTGCGTGACATCCGGGCTGAAGAACGTCTGCGTGTTTGTGAACAGCGCAGGCGTCAGCGTCTGCGTCGCGGCCTGACGCAAAGCCAACGTCAGCGCGGTCCAAGAGTCCGCCGCGTTGGCCGTGCCGCCCGTCCAAGCCGCTGGGTCGTATGGGCCAGATACCCAGTCGAACGAGCCAATGCCGACCATCGCGTCGTTGGTATCGACGCTGGTCGCGGTTCTGAAGTTGGCAAGGCCAGTTCCAACAAAGACCGCGCCTGTACCTGCAGCAGCGCCGCCAGCAACAATAATCTCCGAGCCCGCTGTTGTCGGAGTTATGGCGGGAGGATTAGGTCTGCCAGTGCCTGTACCTGTGGCTGTGGTCGCAGCAACATCAAGCGGGGTGGTGCTGTCAACGCCGCGCCAGACATGCACGGCCATCGCGCCAGCGTCTTGTGCGTTGAGCGTGGGGCCAAAAGTTACCGTCGCGTCAGCAGCAGTTAAGCGCTTATATGCGACCCGCAGATTGCTGTCGTACGTCGTGCCGTTAGAGTAAAGCTCCGTGGCAATCAGCGTGTAGGCAACCGCGCTGGGGTCTTGGATAACCAGCGTTCTGTCAGCCGCAGAGCCTGTCGCAAAGACCGCAATAACGATGTCGCCAGCAGCGGCAGATGCGGCAATGCCGCCTGTCAGCGCTGTCAGGCTGATCGTGCTGTTGCCGGAAGTTGCTCCGGCTTTGGTTGCGGTATTACCGCCGACGTACTGAATAGCCATCAGGGCACCTCAGTCAGTCCCCACAGGTCCATCACGTCCTGTGGCAGCGGTTGATCGGTCCCGATATCCAGCACCCCGGCGCCATACTCCCCCGACAACACCTCGTACCCGCGAGCATTCAAGTCATCGCGTATGGCGATGAAGATGTCGAAGTAGTCGTCGTCGGTGCAGGGCTTGGCGTATCGAGCCATGAGGCACCTTTATGTGAACGGCGGCGTGTACGACGGTGTGCCGAACTTGCTGACCCGGTAGTAGAAGTCGACGCCAAATAGGTACGCCGTGTCTGGGAACGTGTCTGCGCCGTTGGTTGCATCTCGGAAGAACCGGATGATGAACCGCTGGTTCGGTGCGACAGCAGATCCTGGGTAGGGAGCGCTCACCGCCTGCTTGTGCGCCCACGCTACACCGCCGGCGGGAGCAGAGACGTAGAAGAATTGGGTGTCACCGAACACGCCATCAATGGCCGCCGTCGTGAACTCGAACCCCCACCGCACGTTACCTGCCGCGGTGCTGGCCCCGGGCGACCAGTGGATGGCGGCGTAGAGGTCTGTTCCTGGTGCCCACTCCAGCGGTACGTCCCAGTTCAAGAACGCCTCTTCCATCGCCGTCCCAGAAAAACTGAGAACGAACGTGCCGCCCTTGAAGTCCACAAGCTGAGCCGGGTTGCCCAAGCCGTCGCGCAGCGTGGGCTCCAAGCCGTCCATCTGCCAGGCCTCATTGGTGCGCCCGGCCAGGTCGGTGAAGTTGCCGTCGAGCTCAGTCCATGTGAGAGCTGAGCCCTTGCCGGCCCTGGTGACGATCGTCATGGGTTACCCCCGCGTCAGAGCTGGAAGATCCCAGACGCATTCCAGGTGATCGTGATGTCGCCGCCGTTCGGCGTGACCGGCAGACCCGTCACACCGGTGTCGATGTAGGCCACCAGGCGCGAGGTGCCTGCGGTGCCGGTGTCGATGTAGATCACCAGAGCCTCGGCGCTGTTGCCAGTCACCGCGGTGTAGGTCACGTTGTCGCCGTCGAACAAACCGTTGGTCACCGTGGTGTTGGCAATGGTCTGAGCGGTGCCAACCACGCCAGTCAGCGAGGTCAGGAACTGGTGCGCAGCGCTGTAGGTGTAGGTGCCGGTGTCGACCAATGCGACCTTGACCGTCAGGTCATTGAGGTCGATGTTGGTGTCGCCATCAAGCAGGGCCTGCTTGTACAGGGGGTAGATTGCATTGGCCATGGTTGACTCCTTAGATCATGGACTTGAGGGCGGCGATCTTCTGCTCGTACTCGACGCGCAGCTTCTCGGCAGCAGCCTGCAGGTTGCGGGCGCTGGCCAGCTCGCTGTCGGCCTGTGCTTCGCGCTGGTCCAGCTCGCCGGCGCGCTTGACGTTGGCCGCGGCAACAGACTCGACCTTGGCCTTGTCGTTGGCCAGCGCCTCGCGCTCTTTGGCCATCCAGTTGTCGAACTTTTCGCGCTCGGCCTTTGCCGCAGCGCGCACGGCATCGGCGTCGGCAGACGCCTGAGCAGCGCGTGCAGACTCCTCGCGTGCTTTGGCCAGCGCAGCGTTGGCATCGGCCGCAGCAAGCTGCGCCACCGAGTTGGTAGCGTCGGCCTCGGCCTTCGCCTCGCGAGCTGCTGCAGCCTCAGCGGCCGCCGCATCCTGCGCAGACTTGATCTGGTCGAGCACGGCTTTCAGCTTGCTCGGGTCCTTGGCCATCTCGAGGAAGGCCAGGAGGTTTGCCGCAGTGTCAACCGCCACGGCCGAAGGGGTGATGTTGATGTTCATGAGAGCTCCGTTAGGTAGTGGAAATGACCGCGATCTTCAGGCCGGGGCGAACGCCCAGGTACTCGGTGCCCCCGGCGCCGATTCTCATCGACGTGGAAGCAGCCGTGGGGTTTGAGCCGATGGCGACGCGGCATGCCACATCGGCGTGGAGACGAACGAAACGAGTCGTGTCGGAGAACGCAGCCGACTGGGCTGACGTGCCACCGATCACAACCTGCTGGTTCACCAGCGCAGGCTCCTGGCCAGCGGGCACCAGATGCCCACGGCCGGCAGCCGTCAGCTCCTGGTACTCGGTGATGTCCAGTATTGCCATTGTGATACCTCAGATGCCGGCGCCCGTGTTGACACGCAGCGCAGCCTCCGCGTTGAAGATCTGACGCTGGTTGTCGATCTTCAGTGCCTCGAGGCGCTCCTTCGCGGCGATCTGCTCGCGAGTGAGCTGAGCGTCCTGGCCGAGCTTGGTCAGCGCCAGGTCGCGCTCGATGCCGGCCTCGGTCATCGCGATCTCGTACTCGGCCTGCTCGCGCTGGCGGTTGTACTCGGTCTGCTGGGCCTGCTGAGCGCGGACCTCCTTGTTGTCCGCGATCTTGGCCATGTCGACCTCGGCCTTGATCTGAGCGGCCGCGATGCGAGGATCTTGCGGCGCGCCCATCTGGGCCTGAGCCTCGGCCTCTTGCTTGACCTGGTCCTCGGGCTTGAGCAGCTCCTCGGGGTTGACCTTGAACGCCTTAAGGATGGCCTTGAGCTCCTCGCGCTCCTTGAGGTGCGGGATGTAGCGCGGGTTGTTCGTGATGTTGGCCAGGTTCAACAGCGCCTGATTCTGGATGTCGCGCTCGATCAGCGCGGTGGATCCGCGGGCGTCGATCTCGTAGTCGCCCTTGATGGCCGGGTCTGGATCGTTGGCCATCTTCCAGTCGTAGTACCGACCGATGTGCGGCCTGGTGATCGTGTCGTCGTACAGCTTCACGCGCTGGCGCAGCACGGCGTTGGCGTTGTTGTACAGCATGACCATGCCGCCGACGGTCTCGGGCGCACTGCCCTGCTCTCCGCCCATGATCTGGGGCATGCTGGACTCGGTGTCGGCGAACTGCATGGCAGCCTGCGCGATGGCCAGCAACTCCTCGAGGTGCGAATTGAACTCGAACACCGTCATGGCCGCACGCACGTCGTCGAGCTCGTCCTTGGCCAGCCAGACCTTGTTGGGCGTGATCTCGTAGCTGCCGTTCTGCGGAATCACCATGCCCTTCTTGATGACGATCTGGCCGCCCAGCGAGGTGCGTCCGTTGTCCATCACTTGGCGCCAGGCGCTGTTGACCACGCGCTGCTGGTGCTCGAGCTCGTCGGGCAGGCCGTAGCCGAACGGGCTGTCGTCGGATTTGCGCCAGCAGTAGACGTCCACCGGCAGCGTGCGGTCCACAACCCACGACTCCATCGCACCCACGACCTTGTCGTTGACGATCACGAGCACGCCGAAGTCCACGTCGGTCAGCGGATCCTGCGTGCGGCTCGAGAGCATCTCCATCTCTTCGGGCTCGATCTCACCGTGGTACGTCCACATCTCGTAGGCGTCCTCGTTGATCATGTCGCGGATGATCCGTCCCTCGGCCACGCGCAGCTTCTGCGGCGGCGAGCGCAGCACCTCGCGGATGGCCTCCTCGTCGTAGCCTGGCAGGCCCACGAGCTGGCGCAGTTGCTTGCGGGTGACCATGCGACGCATGAAGAACCCGCGGCCGGCCTGGTGGTCGTTGCCGCAGCTCGGATCGAAGAAGCAGTCCCACGGGTCCATGCGCATGCTGGCCGGGACGATCGACTCGTTGATCTGCAGCACCTGCGTGCCGCCAGCCTGCGGCAGCCAGACCTTGCTGGTCTGCCGGGCCGGGAACGGGCCGTACATGACCATCGTGCCCAGGCGCACGGCATCCTCGATGCCCTTGCGGCTCTCGCCGTTGTACTTGCACTCGGTCAGGCTGTCGTCGATCGAGCGCTCCATGGCCTCGGCCGCCTGCTTGGCGGCCTCCATGATGGCGTTGGCTTCCTCGTTGGCCGTGAAGCCGGTGGGCTGGCCAGTGGCCGGGTCGACGGTCTGGGCGTTGTTGCCCATCATGTCGGCCAGCTCAGGCAATGGCGTGGGACGGATGCCCCAGTTGCGGTCGTCCACGGGGAACAGGATCTCGCACATGCGCGCCACGGCCTGGTCGACCTTCGGGCGCACGATGTTGATCACCACGCGAGAGCGCGTACCGTCCACCGCCTTGCGCGCCGGCGGGCCGTTGCGCAGGGTGTTCTCGAACTCGCCGGTGCTGTTGGTGTGCTCACCGAAGTAGAGCTGCGCGTTCCTGCGCCAGCGGCGCTCGACGTCGGTGTTGGTGGCGCGTGACTGCACCCACTGGTCGCGCATCTTGGCGAAGACGGCGTACAGGCGCTCGATCTCGCCCTTCTGGCGGCCTTCAAACTCTTCCTGGGTCAGCACCTCGTCGCCGACCATGTAGGCGACTTCGGGCGGTAGATCTTTGGGGTCCATGGTGATCCTTTAGTAGCCGGTCACTTCGTCGAGGACCTGCCACGCAGCCTCAGCGCCTCGGGGCACTTCCCACTCTTCCTCTTCGTCCGGCCACGGCAGAGTCAGCGAAGGCTCGTCGATGCGGGCCAGGCAGTCCATGCCGTCGTCGAATCGACCCACCGGGAAGGTGGCGTACTCGACCTCGAGCAGCTCCTGGATCAGGTCGTGCGGGTTGCCCTGCACGTCGGTGTAGTTGAGCTGCTGAGGCAGCCACATGCGGCCACCCTCGAACCACGGGATGAGCCTGCGGATGCGGGCGTTCTTCTCCACCGCACCAGCCACCTCGGTGATCTTGAAACGGTACTGCCGGCGCTCCATCTCCGCCTGGATGTGCGGGATGTCCGCCTGCATGCCGTAGCGCTCGTAGCGCGTCTGCATCGGCTTGTGCTT
>Ga0315904_10000587_pt1 | contig 57911 bp, 55 predicted proteins | sample LakEriMetagenome_6_FD_203529 | JGI IMG/M metagenome (GOLD analysis project Ga0315904, IMG submission 203529) | Freshwater fungal communities from buoy surface, Lake Erie, Ohio, United States - Buoy 12 MA120 | ecosystem: Environmental > Aquatic > Freshwater > Lake | place: USA: Lake Erie, Ohio...
GACAACGGTTCTCAGGATAGAAGACAGAAGCGGAAATGTCATCTACAGTGCGAAGAACTATGCCAAGGAGGTGCTTAATGAGAACGTAGCCTATGAGACTCTTCTGATGATGAAGAAGGTGATCACCCAGGGAACCGGAGGTAGCCTTCGTGGTGGACGTTCATGGGGTAATGTTTTGGCTCCTACAGCGGGAAAAACTGGAACTACCCAGAACAACTCCGATGGATGGTTCATGGGTCTCACACCTGAATTGGTAACAGGTGTTTGGGTCGGAGCAGAGGACCGATCCGTTCGCTTCCGATCAATGGATTGGGGACAGGGCGCCCGAATGGCGCTCCCGATATATGGTTATTATATGCAACAAGTGTATAAAGACCCTGTGATCGCATTATCGACCCTGGATTTTGAAGCACCGGCCTCCTATGACCCTGAGCGTTTCAAATGTAACGGAACAGAAGGCTTCGTGGCTGAATCAGATTCACTTGATCTAGGTATTTAAAAATGAACAAGGTAGTTAAGAACGTAGAAGAAGCACTGCAGGGGATCGACAATGGAATGACCCTCATGCTTGGCGGATTCGGCTTATGCGGGATTCCAGAGAATTCAATTGCTCAACTGGTTAAATTAGGAGTGAAGGATCTAACCTGTATTTCAAACAATGCAGGGGTTGACGATTTTGGACTTGGTTTATTGCTTCAGAACCGTCAGATCAGAAAAATGATCAGTTCTTACGTTGGAGAGAACGCCGAATTCGAGCGGCAGATGCTTTCCGGTGAACTGGAAGTGGATCTCATACCTCAGGGTTCCCTCGCCGAACGTTGCAGAGCAGGAGGTGCCGGAATCCCAGCCTTTTTCACTCCTGCAGGATATGGCACTGAGTTAGCAGAAGGAAAAGAAGTAAGGATCTTTAACGGCAAACCTCATATTCTTGAGACGGCTTTGACCGCTGATTACGCGATCGTAAAAGCATGGAAAGGGGATACAGAAGGAAATCTGATTTACAAAGGGACTGCCCGCAATTTCAATCCAATGATGGCGATGGCAGGTAAGATCACGATTGCTGAGGTAGAAGAATTGGTTCCTGCCGGAGAATTGGATCCGAATTTTATTCACACGCCGGGCATTTTTGTCCAGCGGATCTTCCAGGGTGAACGATTCGAGAAGCGTATCGAACAGAGAACCGTGAGAAAAAGAGGTTAAAAACAGAGAAGATCGTCATATTATGGCACTTGATAAGGAAGGAATTGCAAAAAGGATCGCTCAGGAACTGAGAGATGGTTGGTACGTGAACCTTGGGATCGGGATCCCGACACTCGTGGCTAATTATATCCCTGAAGGGATCGAGGTGGAATTTCAATCAGAGAATGGCGTGTTGGGGATGGGGCCTTTTCCATTCGAAGGAGAAGAAGATCCGGATCTGATCAACGCAGGCAAACAGACCATTACCGTGCGAAAGGGAGCCGTATTCTTTGATTCGGCAACCTCATTCGCAATGATCCGTGGTCAGCACGTTCAGCTTACGGTATTAGGGGCAATGGAGGTTTCTCAGAACGGGGATATTGCCAACTGGAAGATCCCGGGCAAGATGGTGAAAGGAATGGGTGGAGCTATGGATCTTGTGGCCTCAGCCGAGAACATTATCGTGGCAATGATGCACACCAATAAAGCAGGGGAAAGTAAGATCCTGAAGGAATGTACGCTTCCATTAACTGGTGTAAGCTGCGTTAAAAAGGTAGTTACAGAATTGTGCGTGCTGGAGATCAGGGAAGGCAAATTCCATTTGTTGGAAAGAGCACCCGGAGTTTCAGTTGAAGAGATCGTCGCTAAAACGGAAGGAGACCTGATCGTTCCTGATCATGTTCCGGAAATGATTCTCTAAGGGATGTTTACCGAAAGGAAGCTGGCATTAGCCGTCAGGATGCTGACACTTGCTGTTGCTTCAGGTTGGTTGACTTACGTCGGGTTCAAGAACGAAGTCCCGTCCGATTCAGGTGATGGCATAATGCATTATTTTTATGCTCAGGCAGCCTGGAAGGATCCTGTTTATTTTTTACATCATTGGGGAAAACCCTTTTTCATTCTGCTGTCATCACCCTTTGCTCAGTTTGGGTTCAATGGGATGATCGTATTCAACCTGTTGGTCTTTGTTTCCACTGTTTGGTTAGCCTACCGTATTCTGGACCATTTCAAATGTAATTTCTGGATTCAGGCAATGTTGCCCCTGCTCTTGATCCTTGCAAATGATTTTACGACAACCATTACTGGCGGATTAACCGAACCGTTTTTCAACCTTTCTCTCGCTCTGGCACTCTATCTTTTCATTAAGGAAAAGTACGTTCTGTTTGCCATTCTGATCTCGTTCATGCCTTTCATGCGCAGCGAAGGACAGTTGCCGGTGCTTCTCGCTGCATTTATGCTGACATTCAAGAGATCGTTCAGATCACTGCCTTATCTGGGATTTGGGTTTTTACTTTATGCAATAGCCGGACTTCTTCTGGCAAAGAATTTTTTCTGGTATTTCACCGAAAGCCCTTATCACATGGGTAATGATATTTACGGAAGAGGCACTTGGGATCACTACCTGGTCTCGTATCGGTCCTACCTAGGGAACCCTGGGCTTTATGCCTCGATCCTCGGAACAGTTTCCCTGATCTATTTGCTGATCAAAAGAGATCTAAAGGCACTGATTCCCCTTGAATTACTATTCACGTATGGACTTTTTGTGGGTGTTGTTGTTGTCCATTCATACTTTTGGGCAACCGGCCAGAACGGATCCCTTGGATTAACAAGAATAGCTACGCAAGGAATGCCTTTGTTCATAGCGATGCAGCTGTATCTTATCGGAAAACTGCCTTGGTTGGGGAACAAGGGAGCTGTGGTCTTTAGCGTTGCATCAGTTGCCCTGATTTGGGCTGTTTTCAATTCAAAACATTTTCCGGTTAAGGCGAAACCCTTGGAGCAGCACATGATCAAGGCCGCAGAATTCTTAAAAGAAAATACCCCCAAGCATTACAAGGTACATTATCATAATCCTTTTGTGGTTTATTCTTTTGGAGAAAACCCTTTCATAAAGGGAAACAGACTTATGTACAGCTATTTTCATGATCTTCCATCGCGACTGGATAAGGAAATCCTCCCCGGTGAGTTCATTGTATGGGATAGCCATTTTGGACCTCAGGAAGCGGGTTTACCGTTGGATACGCTTACCAGTTACTCACAGCTGGTAAAAGTTTTTGGTAGTTTATATTCAGAAAATGACGGACCTCCCCAAGGGGTACTGGTGTATCAGTATGTTCCGGTTATCAAACAGAAAAAAACAATGCCGGTCATTACGGAATTCAAGCTGGATGATCTTGTCCTGGATCAAACTGTGGAGTTTGCTCCGATTCTAAAGAGGCTCCCTGAGGTTAAAAGCGCTTCAACAGTATATCTTTATGCAAAGACTACTATTGAGGGGCTGAAACTGGTGTATGACCGAAACCGTACAGAACAATATATATCCCATGACCTAAAACCGGGTGAGGGACAAACTTTCATGTTCGACTGGCCGCAAGGGGGGTCAACGGACATTTACATCTGGAATCCTTCAAGGAAAAAGGGTAAGGTGATTCTGGATTCAGTGCGCGTCGAATCACAGGTATTCCATCCCGTGATGCCCTGATCACCGATAGAAGTTCATCTCATCTACATACTTCCTTACAGGTTCAGTGAGCAGATATCGGATGTCCTTACCATCCTTGATCGCCTGACGAATAAAACTGGCCGATACTTTCATCACCGGCGCATCGTCGCAAAGGATCACATTCGGATGTTCAGCGAACAGGTTTTCTGTTTCCTTTCGGATATCTGTAAGTTCATCCTCTTCCTGAAGGGTCAACACTCGCGGGTAAACATAAATCTTGTGATGTTCCAGCAAGTAGTCATGGTTGTACCATTTGTGCAGCGAACGGAGATTATCCTCTCCCATTATCAGGGAGAATTCGTGATTTGGATATTGCTCCTTCAAATGCGCAAGGGTAGTAACGGTATAGCTAGGCTTGGGCAGCTTGAACTCAATATCTGTCACGCGTAATTTAAGGTTATCATCGATGGCTACCTTGACCAGCGCGAGACGATGATGATCCGCCAGGAGAGTTGACTTTTCCTTTAAAGGATTGTGAGGTGAAACAACGAGCCATACTTGATCGAGATCGGTAAAATCAGCCATATAATTGGCGATCACAAGGTGTCCGACGTGAATAGGATTGAAGGTGCCGAAGTAAAGACCTATCTTCATTTTATCCCAATGAAATTGGAAACAACATGGGTAGCCTGAAGGATCGCCTGCTGGAGATCATCGTTCACAATGATCACATCGAATTCAGGTGCCCGGTCAAGTTCCTGACGCGCCTTGCTCATACGTTGCTGGATCTTCTCTTCCGTTTCCGTGCTTCGGGAGCGTAAACGGTTCTCGAGTTCTTCAAATGAAGGTGGTTGTACAAAAATGGCCAGTGCCTTATCACCGTATATCCGTTTCAAGTTCAATCCACCTACCACATCTACATCAAAAATGACAGAGTTTCCATTTACCCAGATCTCTTCGATCTGAGATTTTAAGGTGCCGTAATAGTTGTTTGTGTAAACTTCTTCCCATTCCACGAAGGCATCTTCTTCGATGAGTTTCTTGAAGCCATCGATCCCCAGGAACTGATAATCCTTTCCGTGTACCTCGTTGGGTCTCGGATCACGACTGCAGGCAGAGACGGAGAACTGTAACCGGAGAGCAGGGTTATTGATCAGGGCATGAACGATGGTGGTCTTTCCTGCGCCGGATGGGGCTGAAAAAATGATACACTTGTTCATCCGGATATCTTTAAAGCGTGTTCAGGATCTGTTCTTTAATTTTCTCCAGGCTGTCCTTCATATCAACGACCAACTTCTGCATTTCTGCATGATTGCTTTTACTGCCCAGCGTGTTGATCTCTCTTCCGATCTCCTGAGCAATGAATCCCAGCTTTTTCCCACTATGAGGAAGGACCATGGTGTGAAGGAAATAATCCAGGTGGTTGGAAAGCCTCATCTTCTCTTCAGAGATGTCTAATTTTTCCATGTAGAAGATCATTTCCTGTTCCAGTCGGTTCTCGTCATATTTTGCGGAAACTTCCTCAAGTCCCTTTCTGATCCTGTCCTTCACGGTCTCTATCCGCTCACTTTCGTATTTCGGAACTTCCAGTAAAAGGCTTCGTATCTCTCCGATCCGGTCGAAGAATTCCTTTTCCAGTTCTTCTCCCTCTCTTCTTCTGAACTTGTTCAGCTGCTCACACGCTTCCCGCACCAAAGCAATGAGCCACTCTCTCTCTTCCGAGGAAAGATCCTCTTTTTCGTTGATGTAAATATCAGGCATTCTCAGGATGAGTGCGAGGTAATCAGCACTGTCTTTACCGATCAACCTGTTCACCTCTTCCAGATCCCGGAAATAGGCTTTTGCCAGATCCTTGTTAATGGTGTAGTTTCGTGTGTCGCCCGTGCTATCGAGGTTAATGTTCACATCGATCTTTCCGCGGTCGAGCAGTTCGAGGATGATCTTGCGCACTTCGGGTTCCAGCTCTCGATAGATCCCCGAGATCCGCACATTCAGGTCAAGTGACTTGCTGTTCAGAGACCGGATCTCTACACTTACCTTTTTACCCTGGAATGTTCCGGTGGTTTTCCCGAAACCCGTCATCGACATCAGCATATCCGTCAGTTGGAAATTTCAACAAAGGTAGGAAAATAAGGCTATCTCAGTTTTTTCGTCTCGAGGAGATACACCTGTTCAGTTGTTCACTGGAAGAGGTAATGTAAACTCCTGCAAAAATGACGAGCATATAAAGGATCTTTTCCAGAGTTATTGTTCCGGTATAATCCTCGGCAATTCCCAGTGCATTGAGTGTAAATGCGAAAAATACTACCATTACCGGCTGAAGGTAGATGTAGGCACTGGAAACTGATGGACTAAGATACTTCAAACCGTACATGGTCAGAAGATATGTCAGGAAGGTGACTCCGACAATGACGAAGGCAATTTTTATCCAAGCGTCGGTTGGGATGATACTGAAGTCCGTTTTGAAGAACTCTGTGAAGGTGGGAGGGAAAAGACATACGAAAAGAAGTCCGAAGCTGAAGACATAGGTGATCACTGTGAGAGTTGAATATTTCTTCATCAATGGTTTGGCAAGCACCAGGTAAACGGCATAACTGGCTGCATTGATGAATAAAAACAAGTCGCCCAGCACTGAGTCCCCTTTTCCGGTCCCTCCCTTCAGTGTTAGCAATACCGCACCGATCGCACCTAGAAGGATGCCGGTCAACTTCAAGGGGGAAATACGCTCCTTAAGTAAAAAGAAAGACAGCACCACCACCAGGATCGGATTGGCCGCCATAATGATCCCTGAATTGATGGAGGAGGACAAGTTCAACCCATGGAAAAAGAACAGTTGATTGACTGCCACACCGAACATGCCACAGGCAGCGAGCAACAGAAGATCTTTGCGTTGTACCTTTTCATGTTCCAGGAATAATCGGATCATCCAGAAAAGAAGCACTGCACCTGTGACCCTGAACAGAATAAATACATTGGGACTAAGGTACGACGGCATTACCCCTTTTGCCAGCACATGACTCGCTCCGTAAAGGGTGTTTACGCCAAAGAGTGCGAGATGTGCCTTGTAGTTTTCTTTCAACGGACGACAGGTTATCAGACGGCTTATTTCCTGAAGGACTTTTTCGCCTCTTCCACAACAGCCTTACTGTTACCGATAAAGACCTCATCACCGTTGATCATAAAGGGTCGCTTGAGGAAGGTATATTCCTCCAACATCAGACGGCGGTAATCATCTTCGGATAGTTTCAATTCGTGAAGACCCATTGAGCGGAATTTCATGGCCTTCTTTGAAAAGAGGGCTTCGTAGGAACCTACTCTCGATTTGATCCAGTCAAGGATCTTACCGTCAATATTCTCCTGCTTGATATCCATCAGCTCCACATCCTTTCCGGGCCGGATCTCCTTCAGGATCTTCTGATTCGTGCTGCAACTGCTGAGGTGGTAGATCCGTTTCATCTTAGTTATTCTGAAGGAATTCCTCGTTGCGTTTGCGATCCTCGTCAGAACCTGGTGTGTTGCACCCTTTCGGTTTTTTCGTAAAGTGATGGATCCACTTGATCTGAAGATGAGCCGGATAATAATTGCTGGAGAACCACTGAACCGTTGGCTTAAGTTTATTCATTTCGTAAACACCGATCATGGGTAAAAAGAATCCGAAGGTCAGGTAATCCCCTTTTCTTATGCGGTAATTGAATCCCACATGACCATGGATCTGAGCCATGAAATCCTTCTGGAATTTCAAAGGAGCTACACTGTAATCAGTTTCGTATCCCTCAGTGGGTGCAGATATGAGGTTGTATAGAAAGTTGACACCGATCCCGGTTTCAAGATGCCACAGGTCACCAAGTTGCTCAAAACGGTCAGCGGTGAATCTTCCTGTTAAATATCCATTGTAAAAAGAACCCTTATAGTCTTCAGTCCCGACGAGCTGGTTCAGTGGGTTGTAGAGTTCTATGGTCGTTTGCTCCCTTCCTCCGATGTAATCGAAGCCTAGCCCCCAGTCGTAGCGGTGAAAGAGGTTTCCTTTGATCCAGTTCCCGAAGATCCCATCCGGGTATTTCTTTGCCAATCCACCCCAGAAACGGGATTCCTTGAGGCGGTAATGAGCCATTCCAATATTGATAAAGGCTCCCGGGCTTCCGGCCGGATCAACGATCGCCTTAATTGGACGCCCCATACCATCCGTTCCGGAGAACTCTGTTGTCTTTGAGCGGGTTAAGGTATAATTTGGACCAAAAGAAATTTGTAATCCGTGACGGGTGATCTCACGGTAGTCCTGAGCACCGCCAAAAAAATCCCTTCGGCTCTTGCCATTGAAATTGCGGTTCTTCTGTGAGAATACCACCGAACCGGTCAATATCACCAAGACCAGTGTAAGAATAGATCTGTTCATAGACCTAAATTTAGGAAAGTTTAGCGCGGGTTCTCGACAAGCTCAAGAATTTTATCCATAATGGATGGTTCATCCCAGCTTTCATGTATGTTTTCCATTGACATGATCTCATCCATGATACCATCCTGTTCCTTACCCTTTTTATAGGCTTCGCTGTATCGGATCGAGCTGAAGGTAACCTGTGAGTATAACGGCATCCACTTATCCGGGTACATTTCACTGAATTTCGCTTCGATCTTTTTTCTCAACAGGAATTCAGGGTCGGCCACATAATCCCTCATCACCAGGTAATTCTCTAGAGAAAGATCCTGAAGAGCATCACCATCAGGTTTGCGGGTACGGCTGTATTCATCAAAGATCGCCGTCCAGTTTTCGTTGTGCTTTGTCATCAGTTCAGACAGCACGGTACAGTCTTCAAAACCGGCATTCATACCTTGGCCATAAAAAGGTACAGTAGCATGAGCAGCATCACCCATTAGTGCCACTTTTCCTGCGCTCCACGGATAGCAACGGATGATCGCAAGTGCCGATAGCGGGTGATCTTCCCATGCATCAGCCACATTAGGCATCATGTTGTAAAAGTCTGGGAAGGTCTCCTTGAAGAAAGTATCAACCGCCTCTTTAGAAGTGAGTTTATCGAATGAAAAGCGCTCTCCTTCATGCGGCATGAAGAGTGTACAGGTAAATGAGCCATCCTCATTGGCAAGAGCGATCAGCATGAATCGGCCTCTTGGCCAGATGTGAAGTGCATTCTTATCCATTTTGTAAGAAGCATCCGGATTAGCCGGCAGAAGGAGCTCTCGATATCCATCCGAAATGTAGTTCTGACTATACTGGAAGCGATCCAGTTTCTGCATCGACCCGTAACGTACAGCTGAAAAGGCACCGTCAGCGCCAAAGACCAGATCAGCTTTTCTCTCGAATTCTTCACCGGTAAGTGAATTGGTCAGGTAAACGATCCCATTTTTCAGGTCAACACGGCGGCATTCGTGATTGTAGTGAATTGTTGCACTACCATATTTTTCAGCGATATCCATCATGGTAGCGTTGATTTTACCACGTGAAACCGAAAAGATCGCCTGACCTTCCTTACCGTAAGGCTGATAGGTCAAATTGCCTTCCATGTCGTGCATCATGCGTCCATACATGGGGATAGCGATCTTTCGGATCTCATCTCCCACACCTACAGCATCCAATGCCTTCCATCCACGAACGGAAAGAGCGAGATTGATCGATTTTCCGGCAGAGATCTCAGCTTTCCTAATGTCCGGTCTGCGCTCGTAAATGGTTACATTGTAACCTGCTTTCGATAAATATACCGCCCAGAGGGATCCTACCAGCCCTGCTCCAACGATGATGACTTCCTTACCTTCGTTCATGATGTTATTTTTTTCTCCACTGTCTGGAGTATGGTGTTTCAAAATAATTTGTTTTCCTGCGGTCCTGCTGTTTCTTGCGGTGGTAGCTGTTCATAGCTCTCCAGATCACAAGTCCGCCGACAAGCACTGCAACGGTTTGAAGAACCAGGTTAATATAGGTCGCTGACTGATCCAGAGTCCCGGAGTACTTGGCTTTAATAAGAGTCTGAATAGTCAGTTCTTCCATAGTAATCTATTATTGAATAGCTTTTTCAAGGAGTTGTCCGAACCACCAGCAGTCTTCAAAAGAGTTATACAGCGGTGCCGGAGCGACTCGAATAACGTTGGGTTCTCTCCAGTCGGCAACAACTCCCAGTTCGGACAACGCATCGAAAAGCGCTCGCCCTTGTCCCTTCGCCATTATCGACAACTGAGCGCCTCTTTTGTTCTTATCTCTTGGAGTGATGAGTTCAAAAGATACCCTTTCCTGATTTCTCGCGGAGATGTCATCGATCACGAATTCCAGATAGGCCGTCATCAGGTCGCGTTTCGCGCCGATGCGGTCCATCCCTGCCTCATCAAAGAGCTCCAGAGAAGCAAGGTGCGCTGCCATTCCCAAGACAGGTGCGTTGGATAACTGCCATCCTTCTGCACCCCGCATTGGATTGAATCCGGGCTCCATTTTGAAACGAGTGTCCTTATCGTAACCCCACCAGCCTGCGAATCGCGGTAGTTCGGGTTTATAGGCATGACGTTCGTGAACAAACATACCACTAACACCTCCCGGAGAGGAATTGAGGTACTTGTAACCGCACCATGCTGCGAAATCCACATCCCAGTCATGAAGGCGCAAGTTGATGTTCCCTGCCGCATGTGCGAGATCGAACCCCACAAACGCCCCCACTTTATGTCCGGCTTCGGTGATCGTTTTCATATCGAACAGTTGGCCTGTATAGTAGTTAACACCACCTATCATAACGAGCGCAAGTTCATCGCCAAGCTCTTCGATCTTCGATAAAATATCTTCTTCCCGGATGAGCTGCTCCCCTTCTCTCGGACCGACTTCAATCAGGTGTTCCGTTACATTGAGACCGTGGAATTTCACCTGAGATTCGAGAGCATATTGGTCGCTGGGGAATGCCTTGGCTTCACAGAGGATCTTTGTTCTTTTTCCTTTCGGTTGATAGAAAGAGACCATGAGCAAGTGCAGGTTGGTAGTCAGGGAATGGGTTACAACGACTTCCACAGGTAAAGCACCGACGATCCTGGCTGCCTTGTCTGTCAGGTTTTCGTGATAAGAAAACCAAGGCCGCTTAGCCAGGAAGTGACCTTCCACCCCATACTTAGCCCAGGCTTCCAGTTCTTCCTGTATATAGGCGGCGGCAGTTTTCGGCTGCAAGCCTAAGGAGTTCCCGGTAAAATAGCGCACTGTTTCCTTATGGAAAGTCGGGAAATGAAATTTGTCCCTGAAAGATCTCAACGGATCCTGTTCGTCCATTTTGCGGGCAAAATCTAGCGTGTTTTCGAACTGACTCATAGGTCTGATTTTCGGGCCAAAGATAAGTAAAGTATGGAGGTGAGTTAAGTTCGGGCATCCTAAAAAAAGAGGTACTCACAAATAATTGGGATCGTGTTAATTTTCCGGGTACTTTCTTCTGAAAAATCTTCTTAAAGAACAATTCTCTTCTCCCGGTGTTCCTTTCCAACTAGGGTAAAAATCTTAATTTTACGCTCTACACAGAAAGCATTCATTATGCAAACCGTTCAGGACATCAGCAGAGCAACTTCCACCGAGCTCTTCGAAAAAGCAAAAACATATTTTCCCGGAGGTGTCAACTCACCAGTAAGGGCATTCAAATCCGTTGAAGGGAATCCTTTATTCATCAAAAAAGGTGATGGTTGCAGGATCTGGGATGAGGATGACAATGAATTTATTGATTTCTGTTGCAGTTGGGGACCGCTAATTTTGGGACACAATCATCAGTCAGTATACAATAAGGTTGTTGAAACCTTGCAGAATGGCGCCTCATTCGGTGCGCCAACGCGACTGGAGAATGAACTGGCGGAGCTCATTCTGGGGAGGAATCCATTTATCGAAAAGATCCGTTTTGTGAGTTCAGGTACGGAAGCGGTCATGTCGGCTATACGCCTGGCCAGAGGGGTGACGGGAAGAAGTAAGATCATCAAGTTTGAAGGGTGTTACCATGGTCACGTGGATGCGTTGCTTGTGAAAGCTGGAAGCGGACTCGTCACCTTTGGTGAATCATCCAGTGCGGGTGTGCCTGAAGCGTTTGCTAATGAAACAGTGGTGTTGGCATTGAATGATCATGGGGCCCTTAAGAATTGTTTCAATGAGATCGGTAATGAGATCGCCTGTGTGATCATTGAACCTATCCCTGCGAATAATGGGTTGCTATTGCAGGAAAAAAGTTTTTTACTCGAACTCAGAAGACTGTGCAGTGAACATGGATCACTGCTGATCTTTGATGAGGTCATTTCGGGCTTCCGAGTGGCATTCAATGGAGCAGCGGAGTACTATTCCATCACTCCGGATATTGTGACTTACGGCAAGATCATCGGGGGAGGATTGCCGGTTGGAGCATACGGTGCGCGTAAAGAGATCATGGGGTTTGTATCCCCGGACGGGCCCGTGTATCAGGCAGGCACACTTTCAGGTAATCCCGTAGCCATGGCCGCCGGAATCGCTCAGTTAACCGAATGCGCAAAGCCTGGTTTTTACGAAAATTTAGCCGAAAAGACCCAGCGTTTTGTGAGTCAGATCAATCATCATGCGGCGGATAAAGGATATCCTTTTGAGTTGGTGACAGTAGGTTCCATCTTTTGGTTATCGTTTAACGGTAAAAAACGGATCCACAGCGCAGATCAGATCGATCCTGACATGAGTGGGTTCCGAAAAATGCACAGGGAATTGCTTAACCGTGGCGTTTACCTCGGACCTAGCGGCTATGAAGTAGGTTTTGTGTCTCAGGCACATGCTGAGGAAGACCTTAAGGCTGCAGCCAAGGTATTTTGTGAAGTGCTGGACGTGATCTTCTGATTTATTCAGTACACTCTTTTTTCCGTTTCAGCATTTCTTCCCCATCCATAGTGCTATAATCCTTACAGGCTTCTTTTTTTGCAGACTTTAGGGCATTCAATTTATCTGCCTTGGTCTGATCCACAGATCCCGAAAGCAATTCGGAAGAAAAAGAATTGAGTTCTTCACTTGCCTTGAGGCATTTACAGAATTGCGGGTCTTTCGATCCTGTGCATGAAGCCATCAGAGATGTAAGAATCAGGGCAGAAAAAATGATCTTGTTCATGAGGCTAAGGTAACAAAAAAGGCCACCCACATAGTGAATGGCCTAATGCTATTTTGTGGATTTTAATTCTGGTTTACCTCTATTCGTTTGATCTCCTTCTTGTTCAAGGGAGAACCTGTGACTTTCTTTGGCGCTGCATCCGTGTTGATCTCCTTCAGTTTCTGATCCGCCTCGGCGCCACGGTATTCTTCACGCGTTGTTTTTCCGTCTACTGTTCGATCGATGCGAATCACTTTCTCACCGTTAACCTCTTCAACCATTACCTCTTCACGAACCTTGCCCGGAGCTTCGTTAACCTGAAGTTCCTGAAGTTTTTTATCTGCCTCTTCTCCTCTGTACACTTCTACTGTCTCTGTACCATTCGAGGATGTGCGGATGGTCAACACCTTTTCCCCATTCTCTTCTTCAAGTTTAACTTCTTTGCGGATCTCTGATTTGACCTCCTCCCTGACTTGAGCATATATTGCCTGGGAGGCCAACGTGCAAGCAAGCAGAACTATAAGAGCATTAAGTTTCATCACTTCAAGTGTTTTTGTGTTGTGCAATGATAATTTAAAAAAGGTTGTAAGGATCAAAATCTCTCTTAAAATCGGAGCAACAGTGAGTGTCCATTATGTTTATTTTCGCACAAAACTAGTTTATGTCAAAGCTTCCAAAAGTTGGGACAACGATCTTCACTGTAATGTCGCAAATGGCAAATGAGTATGGTGCGATCAATTTGTCACAGGGCTTCCCCAATTTTCCGGTTGATGAGCGATTGACCGAGATCCTTCGTCAAAAGGCAAATGAGAACGTGCATCAATACGCTCCGATGGGAGGAAATCCTGTCCTGCTTGAACGAGTTGCGGAGGTGATTCAGCAACAATATGGACGAATCTGCCTGCCGTCGGATGAGATACTGGTCACGGCAGGTGCTACGCAAGCTATTTTTGCGATCATTCAGGCATTGGTTGCTGCCGGTGAAGAAGTACTCATTTTGGATCCCAGCTATGATTGTTACGAACCGCCTGTGGTCCTGACAGGGGCACGTCCGGTACGAATACCATTATCCGATGATTTCATGCCTGACTGGGATCAGATCTTCTCGGCAGTGAACAGCAGGACAAAGTTGCTCATTATCAACAACCCTCACAATCCGTCGGGAAGGGTGTGGAAAGCAGAAGATCTGACAAAGCTGGAAGAATTGGTGGAGAAGAACCCCGGACTGATTATCCTTTCAGATGAGGTATATGAATTTATCACATTTGAGCAGAAACATATTTCACTAAACAGTCGCGAAAAGTTACGTGATTGTTCGGTGATCGTGTCATCATTTGGAAAGACGTTCCATATAACGGGTTGGAAAGTAGGCTATGTGGTAGCACCGAAATCACTGATGACTGAGATTAAAAAAGTTCATCAGTTCCTGGTTTTTTGTGTGAACAGTGTGGCACAGGCTTCATTGGCTGACTACATGAAGTTGGTGGATGTTTCTGAATTGGGTGCTTTTTATCAGGAAAAAAGGGATTTTTTCCGTGAGCAGATTGCCGGAAGTCGTTTTCGACTCTTGCCTTCGGAAGGATCTTATTTCCAGCTTGCTTCTTATGAGGCCATTTCTGATCTGTCTGATCTTGAATTCACGCGTTCTCTGGTTACCCATCATTGCGTTGCCGCTATACCTTTGTCTGTCTTCAACGAGGACGGCCGAGATCAGAAACTTATTCGCTTCTGTTTTGCAAAAGATAATGAAACACTCACAAAAGCAGCTGAACGGTTATGCAGGATATAAGAGTAACTTTGGTTCAGGCGAACCAGATATGGGAAGATAAGCAGGCCAATTTCAATCATTACGAGGAATTGCTCAAAGAGGTTGAAACGGATCTTATTGTCCTTCCGGAAATGTTCCATACAGGCTTTACCATGAATGCGAATTCTCTTTCCGAGAGAATGGACTCTTCAGAAGGACTGGATTTCCTCCGGCGACTATCAGCGAAGCATGGATCTGCCGTATATACCTCACTCATTATTGAAGACAACGGAAAATTCCGCAACCGGGGTGTCTTCATTCGGACCGATGGGCGACTTGAGTACTACGACAAAAGAAAGAGTTTCGGGCTTGGTGGGGAAGACAAGGTGTTCACCTCAGGAGAAAGAGGTCAGATCGTTGAATACAAGGGATGGAAGATCAACCTGCAGATCTGTTATGACCTGAGATTCCCGGAGATTACCAGAAACAGCCTTGATCCTGAGGGGAAACCGAATTACGACCTCATTCTGTATGTTGCGAACTGGCCTCAGCGGCGAAGGATTCATTGGAAGACACTGTGTCAGGCTCGTGCGATCGAAAACCAGGCGTATGTGGTTGGTGTAAATCGTGTTGGGACGGATGGTAATGGACTCGTATATTCAGGTGATTCCGTTGTGATCGACGCTTTGGGAAACGTCCATTATGCAGGGGATTCGCTTGAGATTGTAAAAACGTATACGTTGAATGCGGCAGAGCTATCTGAAACCAGAAAAGTGCTGCCTTTTCTGAAAGATGCCTGATAATTTCAAACCCTTTTGAGTTTCAATTCGTTAAATTTTTGAGGAGTGTTGTTAGGAAATTGCACGAAGATGATTTTTTACTTAATTTCGCTCCCTAACCTCGTAAGTTAAATTTATAAATTATGAAGAAATACTATGTATCTGCGTTGGCAATGAGTGCGTTCTTTGCTGTTTTCGGACAGAAAGTTCCTCAGTCAACAATTGTAACGGAAAGACCGCTTGCAACCGAAGCACCCGTTTCAAAAGGAAACCTTCTACCTAAGGGTACGCCTGCGGTATGGTCAGAAGACTTTACTGACGCAACTGATTGGACGATTGATAACAGCGGTGTGGCCGCAGCCGGTTACGGTTGGGACGTAAACAACACAGAAAGCAGCTGGTTCTTTACCTCAGTTATCAACTCCACTTCTGATGGTGCGTTTGCTGAAGTAAACAATGGTGATGCAACTCAGGGAACACAGGAATTGGATGTGGTTTATACACTGACTACTACAAACGCGATTGACGTTAATGCACTTTCCGGAGGTTCGAATAATTATATTCTGGAATTCCTTCAGTACGGTGCACTTTTTAATGATGCTCAGCAAGTGTATATTTCAACGGACGGTTCAAACTGGATCCTTGCAGGAGACAACTCTACTGTAGAGCCGCTTACTGCGAACGGAGGTGCGGCTTATACCAACCCAACGTTGAAGTCTATCAACCTTTCTGGTGTTCTTCCGGGAGGAACGAACTCACTTTGGATTCGTTTCCAGTGGACAACTGCATTCCCTGATTTCTCTACCAACCCGAACGTATGGATCACATACGGGTGGATGATCGATGACGTAGCGATCTATGTTGCTCCAAGTGACGAGTTCAAGCTTCACGAAGTGTATACACATGATATCTTCAATGCATGGGATTACTTCCAGACACCAACAATGCAGACAGCTCCTTCAACTATCGGACTTTATATTTCGAATGAAGGAGGTCTTGCTCAGACGAAGTCGGTTAACGTGGAGATCCTTAACGGAGCGACTTCTGTTTTCACCGGATCATCAAGCCCTGTGACACTTCAGCCGGGTGAATCAGACACAGTATGGTTTGATACAGGATTCACAGCATCTACTGTTGGTGCATACAGTGTAAACGCAACACTTCCTGCTGATGCGAACGATTTGAACAATGCAGCTTCTGAGAATTTCGAAGTTACAGATTACATCTATGGACACAACCATGCTTTGGGTACTTCTAAGCTCAGCTTTACAGATGAAGTAGAGATCGGTATCGGTAACATCTACCAGATCAATGCTAACCAGTTGTTGAAAGGTATCGACGTTGCTTTTGCCGGTGGATCAGGAGGAACGACAGCGGGTATCTTTATCGATGTTTATGTGTTTGAAATGGCATCTGCGAGTGTTCAGGATGCCGGAAACTTCGACGTGGTGAACTTCCCGTATCAGGTTCCTTCTCCTGCACCTACTTCAGGCATCACTACAATTACACTGCCAACGCCATACACATTGGAAGCTGGTAAATTATACTATGTAATGCTGAGAACATTCCAGACTGCTTCAGAAAAAATGGCGATTAAGACATCTTCTAAGGGAGATAAGGATTTCTCAACAGTATGTTACGGACCATTCGGAACAGGTGATGCTGTAAACAACTATGTTGGTTGGGGTGTTGCACCGGCTGTTAAATTGAACTTCAACCCGGTTCTTGGTGTTAACGAGGAGAGCGGAAACGTTGCAATTAGTGAAGTATACCCTAACCCTGCATCTGATGAAACAACTATCAAGTACTCTTTGAACAATGCTGAAGAAGTACAGGTTGTGGTTCTTGATGTGACAGGAAAGATCGTAAAGACTGTCTCTAATGGTCTTCAGGTTGCAGGTGATCACACAGTATCTTTCGATGCGTCTGATCTGGCGAGCGGAGTTTACCACGTGAACATCGTTTCTGAAGCTTCTACAGTAACTAAGAAGTTCATCAAGAAGTAATTTCTTAACATGATATCTTTGAAGGGTCGGGTTTGCCGGCCCTTTTTTTATGGACTTTTTTGAACTTGGATATCCCGGTCTTTTCGTCGTCTGTTTTTTATCAGCGACCATTCTGCCGTTAGCATCGGAGGCCTTTTTGCTGGGGATGCTCTTCCTCGGTTTTGATCCCTGGTGGAGTTTGATACTTGCAACCACAGGCAATTGCTTTGGCAGTACTACCAATTATCTCTTGGGAATGCTTGGAGACACCAAATGGATTACCCGTATGGGTGCATCTATGGAACGAATTCATCAGTTTGAGGTGAAGGTCAGAAAATATGGTCATTGGATGGCGCTTTTGACATGGGTTCCCGTTATTGGGGATCCGCTCATGCTGGCACTTGGCTTTTTCAGGGTTGAATGGAAAATGGTACTGCCACTTATGGTATTCGGTAAGTTGCTTCGCTATTTGGTTATTGTTTCTCCCTGGCTTTTCTGAGTCATGCTTGAACGTAACATTTTTCTACTTTTATGAGCATGAACAGCATCTCTGTGATTATCACTGCCGGGGGAATCGGAAAAAGAATGGGCGGAACCGTTCCAAAGCAGTTTCTTGTTATAGGCAGTAAACCCATTCTGATCCATACACTGGAAACGATCCATAACTACTTGCCGCACGCCGAAATATTGCTCACACTCCCCTTGGAATGGGAGGATTACTGGAAAGGGTTGCTCAATGAAAATAACTGCAGGGTAGAACATAGGATCATCAATGGCGGTGAAGAACGGTACCATTCTGTTCGCAACGCAGTAAGGGAATCGCAGGGTGATTACATATTCATTCATGATGGAGTAAGGCCCTTCGTTTCCGTGGATACGATCCAAAGATGCTTGCTAGGTGTGATCCGACTTAAGGCAGTTATACCTGTCGTTCCGATAAAAGAGTCACTCAGGAAGATTTCAGATGACAGCTCTGCTGCGGTTGACAGGTCAAGCTACCGATTGGTTCAGACGCCACAGTGTTTTAGCCGCGACATTATTACAAAAGCTTATGAACTTCCCTACCATTTGGGAATCACCGATGATGCCTCTCTTGTGGAGGAAACAGGTTGTGAGGTTCATTTGGTAGACGGAAATGAAGAGAACATAAAGATCACCTCACCTACCGATCTATTAATGGCTGAGGTGTTGATAAACAAGAAATAATGGGAGCGCAATATAGAATACTTACGAGTGACGAGCTTACCCACCTTGAGGAGGAACTAAAACAATTCCTGATTGTAAACGGTGTGTATGCAGAAGAATGGGGACGACTGAATCAGGAGGATCCTGATAAGGCCATTGCGCTGGTTGAGCTATTCTCTGATTCGGTGCTTCAGAAAGTTTATGAGAAGGTGACGGTTCTTGAATTCAGAGCAATTGAATCAGCACTTCTGTTCAATTTCGGAAAGGAAAGCGTCAAGCTGATCACTATTCAGCGAAAATCAGATTCACGTGTTGATCTTTCAACACCGGAAGGTATTCATGAAGCACTAGTATATAAAATTCCTGAACTGGAATTCTACAGATCTGAAAAACAATATACAATACAACGGGAGCTGGAAATCCATCAGCTGGTCGAACAGGGTTGTCTGTTGTCCGATCAAACTTTGTGGGATAGTCTGGATAAACTGACTGCCAATTGAACAATTTAAATCAGTAACCGTTATTTTCGTGCAACAATTACAATTATGAGAAAATATATCGCAACAATCCTTTTTTCCGGAGCAGCAGTCTTTGGGATCAATGCCCAGATACAACGTCCTATGGCAAGTCCGCAGGGCAAAGTGGAGCAAAAAGTTGGACTCACCGACATCAAAATTGAATATTATCGACCATCAAAGAACAACAGAACCGTTTTTGGGGATGTGGTGCCTTTTGGAGAATTATGGAGAACCGGAGCTAATGAAAACACCAAGTTCACTTGTTCCGATCCTGTTGTATTTGGAAAAGATACACTGAAAACAGGTACGTATGCGATCTTCACCAAACCAGCAAAGGATAGCTGGGAGATCATTTTCTATACGGATATCAATAACTGGGGCACACCTGATGAGTTTGATGAGAAGAAGGTAGCCCTGCGGACGTCGGCTAAGGTCACCGCTATGAACGATGTCACGGAAACGTTTACGATCTCACTCGACAACCTCACTACCAAAACGGCTGATCTGAACTTGACCTGGGATAAAACGCGAGCAACTCTCAGCTTCTCCGTGCCGACTGCAAAGAAAATGAATGCTAATATTGACAAGGCAATGGCCGGACCTTCAGCGAATGACTATTATGCAGCCGCAGAATTCTATTACAAGGAGAAGCAGGATATGAAGAAGGCCCTTGAATGGGTAAACAAATCAGTTGAAGCTCGCCCTCAGGCTTATTGGATTCTTCGGTTGAAGTCGTTAATTCAGGCGGAGCTGGGAGATTATAAAGGAGCCATCGAAACAGCAAAGTTATCAATGGAAGCAGCAGAGAAAGACGGCGACAAAGCGTATGTGGAAATGAACAAAGCTTCCATCGAAGAGTGGAGCAAGAAAAAGAAATGAGTGAAGAAAGGAACGGTAAGACCGGCCTTCATCTTGCTCTTGCTGATCGGTTCGGTGACCACAGAGTGTCATCTGTGCCAATACTGGAGGGCTGTTTCCCATTGCTGCTGGTCGATCTTGAGCACTCTAGCCCTGTTACAGTCCTAATGACCGACGGTCTAAGTGATTACAGGATGGAGGTTCCTGATAAACTGAAAGGCAGAGAGTATAACGAGCTGTATTTTTGCCTGCCCAGCTACTGGGACTGGCAGGATCCGGAGAATCCAAATGTCAATTGGGTGTTTCACTGGATCCGAAAGCTGGCCAGCTATGCCGTCGAAAAGGGAGCATGGTTCGGGCCGGGGCATACTATTCCAAGTGGTAAGAAACTGGAGCCTTTTTCTCCCGTTCAACAGCAAAATCATCTCATACTGACCGATCCGATTCTACTGAAAGATCACCTCGCTCCAATTACTACAGGTGATAAAACCATTTATTTTCTGGCGGTCATTCCGATCTTCAAGGACGAAATGAACTGTAAACAGGCACACGGTACTTTTAAACTCCTGCAGAAGTTTAATAATGCAGGAGTGAACGAGAAACTGGATGATTTTCGTTCTTCAGTGATGAAGGGCAAGTGGAGGTTCTTTCCTCGTCCTTGAGTCATTGTACTGTTTGATTTCATGAGATAAAATAGTACCTTGGTGAGGTCAAAATGTTACTATGAGGTATTTCCACATTCTGCTGTTTATCTGCCTAATGTCAACAGGTGCCTTTTTCGGCAATGCACAGGTTATAAAGGATCCGTTTTCTGTTCGAATTAATGCAGAATTGGAAACAGAAGAAGTGCAAAATGCACCCGTATGGAATGAACTGATCGGTGAACGCACCATTTACTCCTCATCCTATGTCACTGAAGGAGGTATGTACAAGTCTGTTTTCAGTAAGGTTCCCCTCAATTATCCGGATCGTAATGGAATTCTCCAACCGGTTAAATCATTTCCTGATGTTTACAGGGTAATTAGTGGATATGCTGCGCTTGACCAACAATACCCAACGTATGTGTTCGGGAACGGGGCCTTTGCTGTAACTACTGAAAACGGTAAGCGAATAGAGATCGGAGGTTCAACAACCATTGATGGCCTTGAATTCTCGGGGCGACCTGTGAGGGGTGAAAATGAAATTCTGATTGAAGATGAAGAAACCGGTATCGTAAGGCAATTGCTGTTTCGTCAGAATGCCATTAAGTATAATTATATTATTCGTCAGAGGACCGGACAGGGAGATCTGATCATTCGGGATGAGATCCAAATACCTGAGGGATTGGTGATCGTACAGGAGGGCAACATGGTTCTTGTCAAGGATGTTAAAGGCAGGGAAGAAGGTTCGGTCAGGGCTCCCCTATGTTATGATGCTTCCGGTAATTGGCATGCTGCAGATTTAAAATTGGTTAGGGAAGGACAGGATTATTTTCTGCAGATATCACTTTCTTCCGAGTGGATAGGTGATCCCGCACGTGTTTTCCCGGTAGTAATTGATCCCGTGGTGACCGGCCCAACCTCTTTATGGTCTGGAGGTACAATGCCATCTTGCGTGATGCCGACCTACAATGAGGATAGCATTCAGGTGACCATTCCTGGAGGTATCAACATCACCGGACTTTTTGTAACGGCTAGTTTTTATGCTGATCCCTTTACCACTGCCACGATGAGTCAGGGAGAAATGAAATTCAAGACTTCCTGTTCTACATCGCAGGCATTCACGATCACCGGTGCGACGGGAGCCAGTCCGGGGACGGCCTATCTGGATAGCTTCAATCTTTTTAATCCATTGACGTGTTGTTTTCCTGAATCCTGTAACTCCACATCTTTTTACCTGACCATGATGCTCGGCAGGACCGGCCCGGGAACTGGTTGCAATACAACCTATATTCGTTATGACCCATTTACCACGCAGTGGCCGTTTCAGGCGGTTATTGTCGGGAAAACGGCTGAATCATATGGAAATAAATGGGTTGTCCCTGTCAACTCGATCTGTTCGAATACCTGTACCATAACAGGGTTGGCATATGTGAATCAGGGAGTCGCCCCTTATACCTTTTCTCATCCATGGTCCACAGAGGTCATCACAACCGGACAGAATAATGGTTGCAGTAATGGTGCGACCAATCACCAGTTCACACTGACCATACCTAACTGTCCGGTATATTGTGACACAGTGAATACTACCCTCACGGTACCTCCACCTGTTATTGTCGATGCCTGTGGAACGGTGGTCACCGGAATCCCGAACGAGACAGTTTCCCTGAAACCAACACCTCAGCTCACTGTGAGTGCGGATACGCTGATCTGTTCGGGCACACCGTTTACGATCGGATTACAAACCTGTATTCCGGCGGCGAGCATTTCCTGGTCGGGGAATGGTCAGCAAGGCAGCGCATCGATCTCAGATACTTTTTACAATACTTCGGATCAGCAAAGTGTGACCAACTACTCTGCTAGTACAAGTTTGAACGGCTGTAACTCGGATACGGTTAGCATCAATATGCATGTGGAACCGAACCCTCAGGTGAGTTTCGATTGGACTCCTGCTCAGGTTATTGTGTCCGTTCCGGTTTCATTCAATGATCAGACTGAGAATTATTCGGGATCTGTTGACAGTTGGGATTGGGATCTTGGTGACCTGAATACGTCTTCGGATCAGGATCCACAGAATACATATCTCGTTCCGGGAACCTATACCGTATGTCTCGCCGTGGAAACAGCAACAGGATGTACAGATACGTTGTGCCAACCGGTAATAGTTGCGCCTGCCACAGTGGTGCCGCCGAATGTGATCACTGCGAACGGAGACGGGGTCAATGACCTATTGGCCTTTAAGTATCTTGAGTTTTATCCGAACAACAGGCTTGTAGTGACCAATCGTTGGGGAAATCCGATCCTGTCGAAGGATGGATACATAAATGACTGGGATGGAGAGGACCTGTCAGAAGGAACCTATTTTTATCACCTGATCGTTAATGATGGGGAGCAGGAATATCAGGGCTTCTTTCAGATAATAAGGTAAATCGGACTATCATCAGGAAGTTTTATCTGCCCTCTCGTTGAGGTGTTATAAACGATGATAAACAGAACTATAGGGGGTTTTCATAACTAAAAAAACCAGAGTTCGGAACATCGCTCTCGCTTTGTTTCTCACTCTGGTTTTTGTACCCGAGGCCGGAATCGAACCGGCACTCCGTTGCCAGAACAGGATTTTGAATCCAGCGCGTCTACCAGTTCCGCCACTCGGGCATCTTCGGTATCGAAGTGGGTGCAAAATTAAGGTTTTTCTTAAAACAGCCTAAAACTTGAAGGGTTTTATTTGCCAGGCTAAGGATTTTAAGTTAACCAATTAGTTTGAGGGCCCGTTTGATTTCCTTAAAACACTGTGCTTTGTTGTGTTCAGTCCTCTTTTACTGAGATGGTATTCAATGTCCAGGATCACAACTAATGTCCTTTGATCGAATAAACTTAACTTTGATTTAGAAACAACAATTGTTTGTATGAAGAAACTCCTCCTAAAGAATATCAAGGGTCTGGTGCAGGCTGGTGAAGATCTGCCTCTTGTACGCAAAGGTGCTGAGATGACGGATCTACCGATCATCGAAAACGCCTTTCTTGCTCTGGAAGAAGGTGAAGTGATCGCATATGGATCCATGGATGAGTGGGGAGGAATTGACGACTGGCGTGATCTGGAGATCATTGATGCGGAAGGAAAATACGTCCTTCCCGCTTTCTGTGACGCACACACTCATACGGTCTTTGCCAGAAGCAGGGAGGAGGAATTTGTATACCGCATTCAGGGGCTATCCTATCAGGAGATTGCAGCAAAAGGTGGGGGCATCTTGAATTCTGCCCGCAGACTTGGGGAAATGAGCGAAGATGAACTTTATGAGAAGGCGAAAGGACGAGTAGATCTGTTGAAATCATATGGAACGGGAGCTCTGGAGATCAAGTCAGGGTACGGTCTTTCCGTAGAAGCCGAATTGAAAATGCTCAGAGTAATAAGAAGGTTGAAGGAATCCTGTGGCATTGAGATAAAGGCAACCTTTCTGGGAGCACATGCTTTTCCGGCTGAATATAAGACTGATCAACAAGCCTACATAGATTTGATCATACACGAAATGCTGCCTGTTATAGCAAGTGAAAAACTGGCCGATTTCATTGATGTATTCTGCGAAACCAACTACTTTTCGGTAGAACAGATGGAACAGATCCTGAAAGCCGGAGCACAATATGGTCTGCGTCCAAAGGTCCATGTCAATCAGTTTACCGTGTTGGGAGGGATCAGAAAGGCAGTCGAACTCGGGGCCCTTTCTGTAGATCACCTCGAAGAGATCAGTGAAGATGATTTGGTAGCGCTCAAAGGATCCGACTGCATGCCGACGTTGCTGCCGAGTTGTTCACATTTTATCGGAATCCCTTACGGTGATGCAAGACGTATGATCGATAGTGGTCTACCCGTTGCATTAGCCAGTGATTTTAATCCTGGAACCACCCCAAGTGGTAACCTGATGTTCGTGTGGTCACTGGCCTGTGCAAAGATGAAAATGACACCTGAAGAAGCGCTGAATGCATTGACAATTAACGCTGCCTATGCCATGGGATTATCGGGAACACATGGTAAGATCGCCCTGGGTGTGCGCACCCCGCTCATCCTCACAAAAGAACTGCCGTCCCTGGCTTATATCCCTTACGCATTTGGGGATAACCACATCGAGCGTATAATTGCCTGATCTTTGTAGAAATGACGTAAATTTGTGGAACTCATGAGATCCCTTGCTGCGATCATATTTCTTTTTTTACCGCTGACTGCCTTTCTGCAGGAACGAGGTCATGCGAATGAACTTCTCTGGGAGATCTCCGGTAACGGGCTTAAACAAAAAAGTTATTTGTACGGTAGTCTTCACTCTAACGACAAACGTCTGTTCAGATTTGCAGATTCGGTTTACGTGGCATTGGATAAGACTGAGGCTATTGTACTGGAAACAGATATTTTCTCCCTTTTCAGAAAACTGGATACCCGCAAGGATGAGGTAAACCTGAAATACGACAGTAATGGCAAGCCGTATACCGGGACGGAAGTAGCTTCTAAAACGATGTACGGTGACGAAAATGGCATGCCCCAGTTCCTTGATGCCTGGTTTCAGGACTATTGTTACAATGCGGGCAAGAAGTTTTACCCCCTTGAAACCGTCGAAGACCAGCTCAACCTATTTTCTGATGTGGTTATTCCTGATGCAGACCGAATAAATTATGTCGCATCACAATTGGTGCAGGAAAAAATGATCAGTCTGTACCTGGAGGGGGATATCCGATCCTTGGACAAGGTGATGCAAGTGAACCTTTCTGTGTATCCCGGATCGTATGATCAGATCATCGTTGAACGCAATTTCATCATGGTAAAGGGCATTGATTCATTATTGAAACAGGGTTCAACTTTCTGTGTTGTGGGGGCGGGTCATCTGGCAGGTGATGACGGACTGATCAATTTGCTGCGAAAAAAGGGATACAGAATGAGGTGCGTAGAAGCCACTTTTTCAGACCCGCCAATCGAGGAAAAATCAAAAGTTCGCTCATTCAAAACCTATACGTATGTTGACGATTCTACCGGGCTGATCGCAAATTTTCCCGGGAAGCCATATGTAGAGAACAGGTTTGACGGAGGTCTTTCGCTGATATACAGAGAACTGGGACAAGGAAATACATACGTGATCGAAGTCATACCGAACAGTGAAGAACTTACACTCAAGGATTTGGCAGACATTTATATTCCGAGTCCGGGAGCCTCGCCTTATACCTATCGATTATTTGAGGACGGCACCGAACTTTATGAAGGGATAGCCGACTCTTACCCGGAGGGTCTTCACTGGGTTAGGGTGCTGCAGAATGATCATGTGAGCCTGGTGCTTAAAGCTTTTGGAGGTAATAAATTCATGAATTCTAACAGACCACAGCACTTTTTCAATAACGTGTGGTTTGAATAGTTAATCGCAGAAATCAAGATAAATAGGCGATAAAAATGGTATTTTTGGTAAAAAAGTGAGCCATGATACCACGTCTGATCACCAATAGGCTACAGACCAGTCTTAAGGAACAAAAAGTTGTATTGATAAGTGGTCCCAGAAGGTCCGGTAAGCAGACATTGCTCAGAACCGTCTTGGATCAGCTTTCCGAAAAGCAGCGCTGGTTTGATCTGTCGGTTAAAGGTGAGAGAAACAAGTTTTCAGATTTATCGGAGTCCGGACTCACTGAGCGCTTTGGTGAAGCCGAGTTCATAGTGATCGAGGAGGCTCAGTACCTCGATAATCTTCAGGAATTGATCGAGTATGTCTTGTCCGGAGTGCTGTCTTCAACCCTTGTCATCAGTTGCTCTTTCCGACCGAAGATGGATGAGGTACTTATGGAAGTGCTTAGATTACAACAACTGGAATTCAGACTGTACCCCCTCTGTTTTTACGAACTTGCCCAGAATTCTTCATTACCGGAGATGGAGAAAAACCTGGAGGAAAGGTTGATCTTCGGCTCATTTCCCGAGGTGATCGAATCCTCCGACACTAAGAGTGACTTGCTAATCGGAATGATACAGGATGTTGTATTCACTGACCTTGGCGTCAATGACAGGATCAATAAAGGAGAGCGTCTGATCAAGATGTTGCAGCAGTTGGCATTCAGAATCTCAGAGCCTGTTTCTTACAATGAGATCGGAGAGAAATGCGATCTGGACAATGAAACGGTGGAACGGTATGTGGACCTTCTGGAAGAGGCGGGAGTACTTTTTCGCTTACCTTCCTTCCACAATGAATTGAGATATGAACTAAAGAAAACGCATCTGATCTATTTCATGGATAACGGGATCCGAAATGCTCTGATAAGAAATTTCAACCCGCCAGATTTCAGAAATGATATGGATGCATTATGGAAGAACTGGGTCATTGCGGAACGCATCAAATGGAACAGAATGAACGGGAGAGAGGCCATGTATCAGTTCTGGAGGACCCATACGCGCCAGACGATGGATCTGCTCGAATTCAGTGGTGAACACAAGCATGCTTATCGCATCAGCTGGGAAAAGAAGAAAAAGATCAAGTACCCGCGTCAGTTTTCGGAGTCTTATCCGTATATAGCTTTGCACACACTCAACAGATCTACTTACTGGAGTTTCCTGACTAAGAAATAGAAATGAAATTCACCGAAAAAATAGCTGATTACATTAATGAACAGGGCCTTGACACCAGGCACCTTACGATCATACTTCCTTCGGAGAGGGCAGTAAAGTTCATTTCAGCAGCTTTGTACAAGCGCAACGGTGGTCCCTTGATCGCGCCGGAAATGATTACCATTGATCGTTGGGTAAGGAAACTTTCGGATAAAACAGTGGTCGACCGGACCCGTTTGCTTGTCAAACTCTTTCAGGTACAGATGGAGGATCCCGCAGATCCGAAAGATGCGATCTTCGATGAATTTCTTTCCTGGGGTCAGATCCTTTTGTCGGATTTTGATGAGATCGACAGGTACATGCTTGACCACGAAATGGTTTTCAGGAATCTGGTAGACATTAGGGAAATTGAGAACTGGTCTTTTAATTCGACTGAACCCACCGAAGCTCAGCGCAGGTTCATGCAGTTTTGGGAAAGGCTACCCAAGTATTACAATCGATTGAATGAGATCCTGGATGAAGAGGGGTTGTGTTACATGGGGAAAGCATACCGCTATCTTGCAGAAAATATAGGCAGGGCGTTTGAAACCGATAAGGAACGGAAATTCATATTTGCAGGGTTCAACGCTCTTTCGGAAGCCGAGCTCAAGATCATCAAACAACTACATCAGCTGGGAAGGGCTCACGTACTTATAGACGCCGATCGCTATTATCTTGAAGATCCTGTGCACGAAGCAGGGCTTTTCTTGAGACATCTCAAAGCTGAACTTGGGGTGAAGGAGCTGCCATTTGAGGTGAATGAACTGGCAGGGTCGAAAAAGGATATAACGGTAATCGAGTGTGTTCAGCAGACCGGTCAGGTGAAATCATGTGCGACCCTATTGAGTGAGCTGACCCATGAAGAACTCGATGAAACCCTCGTCCTGATGGCTGATGAGTCACTGATCGTCCCAATGATGAAGAATATCCCATCTTCTGTTGGGCAGGCGAATATCACATTAGGAATGCCGCTGAAGAATACGGCGATACGCACGTGGCTCGATATGATCTTCGGTTTTCAGGAAAGCCGTGAACGATTTTCGACTAAAGCACTCTACTTCCAGGATCTGCAAAGGTTTTGGAATCATCCTTTTGTCACGGCTTTTCTCAACGAAGAAGAGCACGCCCGAATTCTTAGCCTGGAAGCTCATGCGCTAAGAAAGAATATGATCTTTAGAAATAGGGACGCAGTTAAAGTAAGCGATAGGATGGATCAATTGCTGGACACGGTATCCCAGGATTGGAATAGTGACTGGGTGAAAGCAATGGACGCGCTCATCGGTTCACTGGATAGTTTGAGGGATATGATTCCGGAAAGCAGGGAGTATGATCTGGCGGTGATCCAGGGATTCGACGATGCGGTCATCGATTTCACAAATATTGTGCGGGAAGGACTGCCTCAGATGTCGCTGAGATCGTTCAGAGCATTGCTACAGCAACACTGGAGCAATAAAAGTGTTGCTTATCATGGAAATCCCATCAAGGGATTACAGATCATGGGGTTGCTGGAAACGCGACTTCTTGATTTCAGGAACATTATCGTTCTTGGATTGAATGAAGGGAAGATGCCTCCAACCAACCCGATCCAGACTCTGATCCCGATGGATCTCAGAGCTTGGCTCAAGCTTCCTACAACACGCGAAAAGCAGGCGCTGTTTGCTCATCACTTCTACCGGCTTTTACACCAGTGTGAGCGCATGTGGGTTACCTACAGCAGTGCCAGGGAGAACATTGGGAGCAATGAGGCAAGTCGTTACCTGCTACAGTTGCAATACGAGCTTTCCAGGACCAATCCGGATCTTTCTGTTAAAAAGGTCCTGTATTCCATACCGGAAGATCAGGCACTCATTCACAGAACGCCTTCAATAGCCAAGGACCCTGAAGTGTTGGATAAGATTGGCGTTATCCTGTCTGCATCTGTCTCTGCATCCATGATCAACAAGTACCTTCAGTGTCCGCTGGATTTTTATTACAGGTATGTCCTGGAGTTCGGGGAGGAGGATGATTTTGAAGAGGACGTGGAGTTCAGCACTTTTGGAACCTTTATTCACGCGGTTCTCGAAGAGCTCTTTAAGCCGTTCTGCAGACATGATAAAGAGGGGAATTTAATTACACCGGCACCAAGGGCTATAACCTCCTACGATGTCGATGAAATGCTGGGGAAATTCGAAGGGCTGGTCAGAATCCAGTTCATGAAAAAATTCAATCAGGAGGAAAAGGCATTCATGAACGGCAAGAACTTGCTCAGTTTTAAAATGGCATTGGAGCTTACTAAAAAATACCTGGATGAGGAGAAGAAGTTTCTCATGGAACAAAAGGAGCCGGTATTTATCGAGTACCTGGAATTTGAAATAAAGGTGCCCGTTAAACTTATGGTTCGCGGTATCGAGAGGCAGATCATTCTCAAAGGATACATTGACCGCATTGATTCCATAGGAGGAAAAATGAGGATCATAGATTATAAAACAGGAAAGATAGAACAGAAAGACGTAGCGATGAAACTGGACCCACTGGATCTTAGAAAGAGTTTTTCAGGAACGAAACATGCTGTTCAAATGGCCATGTACGGAGTACTATTCAAAGAAAAGTTTGGGGAATTGCCTGCAGAGATTGCGCTGTGTTCGTTTTTAAGACTGAAAGATGGTCTTTTTAAACTCAGTGTTTCCGGTGATCAGAATAGCTTGGGAACGATCACCAACCATTATGCTGATTTTCTGTCGGAGTTGTTCTCTGAAATGCTAGATCCGGAACTTAACGTTGAACATACCCCCGGATGGAACAGCTACTGTACCTATTGCGAATAAAAAAACCTGAAAAGAACCCATGAGACGATCCTGTAGATGATCGAAGAGGTAAGGATTCTTTTCAGGTTACTGCAAGGAAAATAAAACCAGTGTTGAACAAACGTTTTTGTCTCAACAATCACTAGACGAAGGAGTATCTGAAAAGGTTGGGTCCGGAAATAAAAAAAGCCTGCTTTTTTAAGCAGGCCTCCTTAATCGTATCGGGAATTAGTATAATTCAAGCTTAAGAGCGCTTCTGTAATCCTTGATCTCCTCACGGTTGATCTTGTGGTCAGCATTCTTGAGTAGGTTCAACAGATACAGCAGATTTTCGGTATCCTCGATCTCGATCGGGAACTCATTGCCCTCTTCGTCTTCTTCGAACTGAGCCTGAACATCGAAGCAATCTCTGTCGCCAAGGTATTCATAAGTCAAGCGAAGGACTTTGGTAACCAACGGATCCTGCTCCTTAAGAGCGTATTCTCTAAGTTCTTTGAGATCGTCGATGAGTTTGTCGGAATTTAGCCCTTTTTTCTCAACTTTTTCGATGATCGCGTCTAGTTTTTTATTTGCTGCTGCAAGTTTCATAAAAGTACCTTTGTGTATATCAGCGCTCGCTGACCGGATGCAAATTTAATGAACTTCACCAATTTTTCTACAGTTTAGGCGAAAACCGGTTTAATTTTTCCTTTTTTTGAACAAGCCAAACGCCAAATGCATCCTGTCATGGCTGAAATCGTATTTTTGTAAAAAGCTACTAGCATTGAGTGACCTTGTCCTTAAAGGAATAGTGACCGGCTTTCTTCTGAGCATTATGATCGGGCCGGTGTTCTTTGTCTTACTTGAGACGAGTATCAGACGTGGTGTAAAGGCGGCTCTGGCTTTGGATCTGGGGGTATTACTGAGTGATGTCCTGTATATCATGATTGCCTATGTGTTCTATTCTGAAGTATCTGAACTTTCTGCAGGGAAGAATCAGGTTATCCTTAAGTTGGTCGGAGGAGTACTTTTCCTTGTTTACGGTGTGGTGACCTGGTTCAAAAAGCCCAAGGAGATCAAAGTTGACGATTTTGGGAGGGTGTTTCAGAGTGCTGGCGACTATGTCCTGCTGACATTGAAGGGGTTTTTGCTTAATATAGCGAATCCGCTCGTGGTGTTTTACTGGTTCAGTGTGATGACCCTCGGCAGTAAGAATTCGCCGTCAGGAGATCCACAGCATTCGTCAATCCTTTTTTTTCTCGGTGTCATTCTCATCACGTTCTTCTCAGTCGATCTTTTGAAGATCTTTGGTGCGAAAAAACTACGTCCGCTTGTTACAGATAAACTGCTCATTGCACTGAATCATTTGATCGGGATCGTCTTTGTCATTTTTGGCGTGTTTTTAGTCGTTCAGGGAATAATGGCTATGTAACCCGAGATACAAGCTGAAGTTATGACAAGTAAAATTTTGTTCATGCGTTTCATTCCACTCATTTGCACGTTTTTTAGTCTCTGTTTCTATGCTCAGGCACAGGAAGTGAAAAAGGAAAAATTGACCAAGAAGCAGTCTCTCTATTGGGATTTTAATAAAACGCAATTGCAGGCTGTAGGTTCTTATTACGTCGATGAATTAGGTGAAACAACTGAGAAGCACGGCAAGTGGCTTTATTACAACCGTTTGGGTGAACTCGAAGAGGAGCGTAATTATTACAAGGACATGCTGCAGGGAAGAGCGATCCTTTACTATGCGGAAGATAAACCGAAACAAGAGGGATATTTCTATCTGGACAGACAGGACAGCATTTACAGGGAGTGGCATGAGAACGGCAAGTTGTCCGTTGAAGGTAATTATGAAATGGATCAGCCTACCGGTGTTTGGAAATACTACTATTTCGATGGCCGGGAAAAATCACACGAAGAAACGAAGGCAGGCATCAATTATGTCTGGGCTTTCTGGCTTCCCGACAAGGAGCATACGCAGACCGTAGTAGATGGTCTTGGTGAAATGACCACTTATTTCAGCACCGGGAAGGTGAAGGAATGGTACAACTACCGCAATGGTCTGAAAAATGGGCCTTTCGAAGAGTTCAGTATTTATGGATACGTTGCCCTGCAAGGTTCCTTCAAGGATGGAGATAAGGATAGTACCTGGAACTACTATTACTACACCGGCGATCTTGAGAAAGTTTCCAATTATAAGAATGGTGTACTGGAGGGACCTTACAAGTACTATTACGATAACGGAAAGGTCAATGTCGAAGGAAATTACAGCTCAGGGAAGAAAGATGGACTCTGGACCTGGTACACAAATAAGGGAAATAAGGATCAAGAGGGCACTTTTTCCGATGACCTTCAACACGGACAATGGGTGTATTGGTATCCGACCGGTGAAATTTCGTACACGGCTCATTACAAGGAAGGCAAGAAATCAGGTCAGTGGACCTATCTGTACAAGAATGGGGGAAAATTCAAGGAAGGTTCCTTTAATAACGACGAAAAGGAAGGCATCTGGAAAACATGGTATGAGGACGGCACCTTGCTGATGGAAGGTAATTACATGGCCGGAAAAGAAGAGGGTGTCTGGAAGAATTACTGGGAGAATGGAACCATTAAGAATGAGACCGGTTTCAAACAAGGGCAGATGAACGGTGACTGGGTATCATATTATCCTTCAGGAAAATTGAAACTCACCGGTAAGTACAGGGAGAATTTTAAAGTAGGAAAGTGGACGAACTACTTTGAGAACGGCCGCCCAAAGGATGAAGTAACCTATAAGATCACCAAAGAGAAGTCAAAGGTGGATTATGGGATCATGAAGAAGAGAGAGAGAGTGGAGAGTATTGAGCATGGGCCTGCGGTATACTACTCGGACAAGGATTTCAAGAAAACCGAGGAAGGAAACTTCAAGAACGGAAAGAAGGACGGTTTATGGACAGCTTATTACCCGGGGGGACGTGTGCCGGCAGTGACGTCCAATTACAAGGAAGGAGAGTTGAACGGGGTCATGAAGAACTTTGACCGAAGAGGGAACCTTCTTCAGGAGATGGAATACAAAGATGGGTTGAAACACGGGCGTTTTGTGATCTATGACAAGAAAGGCAAGCCGATCGTTGAAAAGCGATTTGAGTATGGGATGGAAGTCATCAAGGATGAAAAGATGACCCCGGGGAGTTTTGTTCCGAAATAGAACAGCTTTGCGCAGCATATTAATAGTTGAGGATGAACCAAATCTTGGACTTTCAATTAAGGAAGGCCTCATTGAATACGGATTTGATGCGATATATGTCTCCTCGGTGGAAGACGCTTTGAATCTTTTATCAAACAAGCATTTTGATCTGGTTTTATCGGATATTGTAATGCCTGAGAAAAGTGGGGTTGACTTTTTAAGATCTGTAAGGAGTACGGGGAATAATACCCCATTCTTTTTTTTAAGTGCTCTTGGCTCGACGGACGATAAAGTGAATGGACTTGAATTGGGCGCAGATGATTATCTGGTCAAACCGTTTGAATTCAGAGAGCTTATCGCCCGAATAAAGTCTGTTTTAAAGCGAGTACCTGAAAATCAAATTTTAGAAACGGAAGATTTAGTCGCAGATCTCAAAGCAATGAATATCACTTATAAGGGGGAGGAACTTAGGCTTACTAGAAAAGAATTTGATCTTCTCGTGTATTTGATGCGCAATCGGGGGAAAACGGTTTCAAAAAAGGTTCTGCTGGAAGAGGTATGGGGACTTACCTTTGACACAGGAACAAATACGATTGAAGTGTACATCAATTACGTCAGAAAGAAACTGGGCAATGCAGATGCTTCCGGGATAATAGAGACAGTTCATGGATTAGGTTACAGATTGAACAACTGATGCAGATCCGAATTAAACTGACCCTGATTTACCTAAGCATAACTGGGGCTATCCTCTTTGTTTCCTTTGGATTAATCTATTACTTTTCACTGAAGCGTGAACACGAGGATTTCAGGTATCAGTTATTGAGAAAAGCACGTACGTCCGCCGATCTACTTTTGAAGGTCAACGAGGTGGATTCTTCCTTGTTGAAGATCATAGACATGAATAAAAGTGACTTACTTATTTCTGAGAATATTTCTATTTACAACAAGGACGGGAAGGAACTATATACGAATAATGATTCAATCCATTTTAACGAAATGGCGTCGGACTTTGATGAGATCAGAAATGGTGTTCTCAATTCCTCCCGGTATTTCGGAACAATTGGGAAATTAGATGTAGTAGGAATGGTGTATCCATTTAAGGGTCAAAGTTATGTGATCATGGCTGGCGCTGAAGATGTGCAAGGAAATAGATACCTCGACCGATTGTGGAAGACATTGTTCTTTGTTCTTGTTTCCGTTTTGTGCATTTCTGGATATGTAGGCTGGTGGTATGCCGGAAGGGCACTTTCCCCGATGAATGAGATTATTGCAAATCTGGAGCGCATCAAGGCAACCGATCTGAAGAAGCGCTTACTCGGCACCGGAAGCGGAGATGAGATTGATCGACTTGTCAGGTCGTTGAATGATACACTTGAACGACTTCAGCGCTCTTTTGAAGACCAGCGATCTTTTGTGTCATTTGCATCACACGAATTGAATAATCCGATCGCATCACTAACTACCCAGATCGAAGTGGCACTCTTAAGATCGAGAGGAACGGAAGAATATGAAAAAATACTTAAAAGGCTCCAGCAGGAACTTGAACGAATTAAGGAGGTCATCTCACATTTGCTCACCCTTTCCGGGATCACTTCCGGAACAGAGCAATCTGCGATCATCCCTTTCAGGATAGATGAAAGAGTTTTTGCAACAATTCAGCGACTTCAGAAAAAACATCCTGAAAACTCCATTATTGTCGATGCCAAAATGCCGGAAGATGAGGAGAAACTGATTGTCCTGTTCAATCCAGTTTTGTTTGAATCTGCATTGGGAAATTTGATCGATAATGCCTGTAAATATTCTTCAACAGGGGAGGTGAGAGTGGAACTCCATTTTTCTGACGACATACAAATCGAAGTTTCTAACCCGGCCAATGATATCAACGATGAGTTGATACGGACTTGGTTCCAACCCTATATACGGGGAAAACATGAGTCCAAAAAAGGGACCGGTCTTGGTTTGACTATTGTTGAACGGATCGGTCAAGCAATTGGATTCGGGTTGACCTACGGTGTTAAAGGGAATTGGGTTTATTTCAATATGAGCATTCGACCTAAAGCCTAATTCTAAGGATTTTCTAAGGTGTATTTCTTTCATAGTTTTTTTCGTGTGGAGATTTTTGAAAAAAAAATCAATGAGCAACGAAAAGGATAACACAAGATACTTCGCATTGGGGTTTGCCATAATACTGGTAGTGGGCTTGGTGATACTTTCACTTCAGTTAATGGGTGTTATAGGATGACAGCCGCAGCATTAAGCCTCTTTCTCATTTACGGTGGGCTTGTCACAGTAGTCACGGTATATTTCTTCTACAGGGTGTTAACGATTGATCGCAGGAAGAATAAGGTAACAGAGGGAAACGAAGAAAAATAATATTTCGTCATGGAAGCATACATCGTTCTCATTTTTGTTCTCGGATATATTTCCATTACGCTTGAACACAGTCTCAAGATCGACAAGTTGATCCCGGCGCTTCTAATGATGGCGCTCAGCTGGGCCCTCATTGCGATGAATCTCCAGAGCGTCTCAACCTGGTTTGATCCGCACACATCTTCAATGATCGATCTTGGGGTCTATAGTCTCGAAGAGCGGGGTGATCTTTTACACTCCACTTTGCTGCATCATTTTGGTAAAACATCTGAGATATTGGTGTTTCTCATTGGAGCCATGGTGATCGTTGAGATGATCGATCACTTCGACGGATTTTCAAGCCTAAAAGGGATCATACGCACCAGAAGTAAACGGTCATTACTTTGGATCATTTCTCTTATGGCCTTCTGTCTGTCTGCAATTATCGACAATCTAACAGCCACAATCGTTTTGATCACAATTCTACGAAAACTTGTACATCAAAAAGAAGACAGGATGTGGCTTTCCGGGATGATCATTATTTCTGCCAATGCCGGAGGAGCATGGACACCAATCGGGGATGTTACCACAACGATGCTTTGGATGGCCGATAAGGTAAGCGCGCTTAAATTAGCCGAGTATCTCGCACTTCCTTCCCTATTGTGTATGCTTGTCCCTGTGTCGATCGCCTCAATGCTTCCAAGATTCAAAGGAGAAATTGAATCCCCGATGGAAGAGGTCAAGGAAGGCAGATATTCCAGGTTGATGTTATACCTGGGACTTGTGTTGATCGTTTTCGTGCCTGTATTTAAATCGGTAACACACTTGCCTCCATATTTTGGGATGATGCTTTCCCTCGGGATCTTCGCGGTTGTTGCTGAACTTTTAAGTAAGCGACTATTGAAGTTCACATTTGGAGGAACATCCTCAGATGTCCATACACACCATGGACCTGTTCTACGCGCGCTTTCCAAAATCGAAATGCCATCTATCCTGTTCTTTCTTGGTATTCTATTGATGGTCGCAAGTATGGAATCGCTTGGATTGATCTTCCAATTCGGGGAAACGGTCAATCAGGCGATCCCTCAGGAACTGTTTGTGGCACTTCTTGGTGTGAGTTCGGCAATCATTGATAATGTTCCATTGGTTGCTGCCAGTATTGGCATGTTCCAGGACCAGATGGATGCTCAGGTGTGGCATTACATAGCCTATGCAGCCGGCACTGGTGGTAGTATGTTGATCATCGGATCAGCAGCAGGTGTTGTGGCCATGGGAATGGAACGCATTTCGTTTGGCTGGTACCTTAGAAACATCTCTATGCTTGCTCTTGCAGGGTATTTAGCCGGTCTTCTCGTGTTATTTATGATGCTCTAACCAATCAGAGCCGATAAATTGGATGTAAACAGTTTTATAGCAATTGCCAGAAGGATGATCCCGAAGACCTTCTTTACGATGGCTATCCCGCCTTCACCAAGCAATTGCTCGATCTTTCCGGTGAGTTTCAAGACAACATAAACGATCAGGACATTTATAAAAATGGCCAGGATGATGTTGATCTGTTCGTACTCCGCCTTTAACGAAACTAATGTGGTCATGGTGCCCGCTCCCGCAATGATGGGAAACGCCAATGGTACAATACTCGCGGTCTTTCCGGTGGTTTCATCCCTGAAGATCTTAACACCCAGTATCATTTCCATCGCCATGAAAAAGAGGATCAACGCACCTGCAACAGCAAAGGATTCGATAGTCACACCGAACAATTTCAGGATACTGTCTCCAAGGAAAAGAAAACCGATCATGATGAACATGGATACTATGCTGGTGCGCACCTCGTGAATATCGCCGGAAGTTTCTTTGAGTCGAATGATAAGTGGTACGGATCCAACGATATCGATTACCGCGAAAAGTACGGTTGCAGCCTTGAATAGCTCGGTCCAGTCAAAACCGGTAAATATCAGTTCCATTTCTTGAATGTGATTAAAGTGCAGACAACGTTTTTTCGATTACCACAGGAAACCACGTATGTTCAAGACGCTGAACTCGTTCACGAAGGGTCTCCAGTGTATCTTCAGGTACAACGGGACAATGAAACGAAGCGATCTTCTGACCTTCGTCAAAGTGCTCGTTCACAAAATGGATGGTGATCCCGGTTTCCTTCTCGCCTGCCCCGAGAACTGCGCGGTGGACATGATCTCCGTACATTCCCGGCCCTCCGAATTTTGGTAGAAGAGAAGGATGAACATTGATGATCCTGTCTGCATACGCCGCTACCAGGACATCCGGGATCTTTCTCAGAAAACCTGCAAGTGCTATAAGATCAATGGATCTGGAACGGCAGCTTTCAAGTAATTTTTCACCGGCAGAAATTTCGGAATTTTCCATAACTAATGTTTCCACGCCCCGATCTTTGGCCTTAGACAAGACAGGGGCATCTTCACGGTTAGAGATAACCAGCACCACACTGGCGCTCGGATCATTCATAAAATGGTCGATCAGTCGAACAGCATTGCTCCCTGTTCCGGATGCAAAAACGGCGATGTGCTTCTTGCGCATGGTGCAAAAGTAAAAAGATTCGTTGGATCACTTTTGTACTTGATATGTGATGCTTAATTCCTTTATGTGAACGCCGATCAGCAAGGTGTCAGATGGTGAGGGATCGAATTATCCCCAATAATTTTGTTATTTGAATCATTGTTTTTTTCTTTGCAGCCTGAATTAACCCCTAAAAAAGAAAGAAATGTCTGACATCAAATCAAAAGTGATCTCTATTATCGTAGATAAGCTTGGAGTAGAGGAAAGCGAAGTGACTAACGAAGCGTCTTTCACAAATGACCTCGGAGCAGACTCTCTGGACACAGTTGAGCTGATCATGGAATTTGAAAAAGAATTCAACATCGCTATTCCTGACGATCAGGCTGAGAAGATCCAGACAGTTGGTGATGCTATCAGCTACATCGTAGAGAACGCTAACTAATCTTAGCATATCTAATTTGTAGAACAAAGAATTTCGTTCATGGAACTGAAAAGAGTTGTGATCACCGGACTTGGTGCGCTGACGCCGATCGGAAACACAGTAGAAGAATACTGGGAGGGACTGATCAATGGTAAAAGCGGAGCCGCTCCAATCAAGCAGTTCGATGCATCTTTGTTCAAAACACAGTTTGCTTGCGAAGTAAAGAACTTCAACGCTGAAGACTTTATTGATAAGAAAGAAGCAAGAAAACTGGATCAATTTGCCCAATACGCCCTGGTTTCCTCTTCGGAAGCCATGGCGGATTCAGGGTTGATGGAAGCAAATCCCAATCTGGACCGCATTGGAGTGATCTGGGGTTCCGGTATCGGTGGTCTGAAGACGTTCCAGGATGAATGCGAGAATTATTTCAAGGGTGACGGTACCCCTCGCTTCAATCCGTTCTTTATTCCCAAAATGATCGCCGATATTGCTGCAGGACACATCTCCATCAAGTATGGTTTAAGAGGACCGAACTACGTTACGGTTTCTGCCTGTGCATCTTCTACCAATGCGATCATTGATGCGTTCAATTACATTCGTCTGGGTAAAGCAGATGCCATCGTTACCGGTGGTTCCGAAGCGGCAGTTAATATCGTAGGTGTTGGTGGATTCAACGCATTGAAAGCCCTTTCAACCCGAAATGATTCTCCTGAAACAGCTTCAAGACCTTTTGACGTTGACAGGGATGGTTTCGTACTGGGAGAAGGCTCAGGTGCCCTGATCCTGGAAGAATACAATCATGCGATCAAGCGTGGCGCCAAGATTTATGCTGAAGTGATCGGTGGTGGTATGTCCGGAGATGCTTATCATATCACGGCACCACATCCGGATGGATTGGGAGCGCGAAATACCATGATCGCCGCATTGGAAGACGCCGGTATCGACCCGTCAGATGTTGATTACGTTAATGTTCATGGAACTTCCACTCCGTTAGGTGATATTGCTGAGGTTAAGGCTATTCAGCAGGTGTTTGGTGATCATGCGTACAATCTTAACATCAGTTCGACCAAATCGATGACCGGTCACCTGCTTGGTGCTGCCGGTGCAATTGAAGCTATTGCATGCGTTCTTGCCGTTAAGAACGATATTGTTCCTCCAACGATCAATCATTTTACTGATGATCCTGAACTGGACGCAAAACTGAACTTCACTTTCAACAAAGCGCAGAGCAGAGAAGTTAATGTTGCTCTTTCAAACACGTTTGGATTCGGAGGACATAACACAAGCGTTATTGTCAAGAAATTCAAAGGATAATTGATCCGTCTTCCTTTTTTTCCGGCCAAGAGATCTGATGATGAACTGGAGCTGATTCGGTTCATAGTTCTCAGGTTTGGTTACAGACCCGGGGAGCTGAAGTATTTCCATAAAGCCGTTACTCACAAATCCCATTCGCTTGCTTCTGATGAGAATTCCAATGAACGTCTGGAGTTCCTGGGCGATGCCATTTTGGATGCCGTAGTTGCTGAATACCTTTTTCAGCGATTTCCGAATGAAGATGAAGGTTACCTCACGAAAGTAAAATCAAAGGTAGTCAGTCGAAAGACACTTGGGGAAATTGCCGAAGAAATGGAGATCCGGAAAATACTTCGGTATAATGCTGCACGTTCTATTAACCTGGCGACAATTGAAGGGAATGCATTTGAAGCACTGATCGGAGCTATATACCTTGACGGAGGATATGATGCTGTCAAGAAATCGCTGCATCAGCATGTGTTCAGAAGATATGTCGACCTCAACCGGATCCTGGAAGAAGAGATCGATTTTAAATCCCGTTTGTTCATTTGGTGTCAGCGAAATCGTTTGAAGCTCGATTTCCGAGTCATCAGTGAAGAGAATACAGGAGGATCCTGGCAATATACCGTGATGACCATGATCAACGAACGCGATTATGGTCAGGGTAGCGGTTCTTCAAAAAAAATGGCCGAACAGGCGGCCTCGAGAGAAACGCTGGAATTGATGGGAGAGATCTGAGTCAGGGGGGGCTGAGGTATTCGATCAGTTTCTTCCAGATGACATTCGAAATATCTTTTTTATTGCAGTAAAATCGACTGTACCCACCATCAAGAATCAGACGTCCCCCGAAAGCTTCTGAACTTAGAATGAGGGGTTCATCATTTGACCAAACTTCGACGACCAGACGGTGATCAAGCGGAAAATGAACAACCGTTGTTCCAGCTTCGATGTGTTCAATATCACTCAATGCAACAGCGCGAGTATCTTTTTCGACCGAATAATTCAGAGTGCTTTCACCCCAGAACGTTTTATTCAAAAGAGAATAGGTAAGCTGATTACCTTCTGAAAGTAGCGGCCAGTTCTCGCACCCAATATATAAACCTCCTCCCGAACGAAGGAAGGACACCAGTGTGTCTAGGTTTTCTTTGGAAAGGTTGGAGTGCGCTGTGGAGAACACAGCTACAATGTCGAATGAATCAAGTTGACCCGGCAGGTGGTCGGTGAAGGAATAAACAGATCCGTTCGAATGGTTGAGGCATAAATGCTCACTGTTTCCAAGCACAAGGATTCTCTCCTGACCAATAATGGCGGAACAAAAGTGAAGGCAGAGTGCAATCAAGTGTGTTTTCACGTCAACTGCTACAATCTCATATCGCTTCAGTTCAAAGCGATTTGCTTTTCCCGGGAGATTGTTCTAACTTCAATAGCAATTAACCTGACCTATGAACAACACAGAACTGGGAGCCTATGGCGAAGGCCTGGCGAGCGAGCACCTTGTTAAAAAGGGATTTAAGATCATCGATCGTAATTATCGATTCGGAAAACTTGAGATCGATCTGATTGGCCTGAAGGATGATAAACTGGTGGTCATCGAAGTAAAAACCCGAAACACCGGTGAGATTGGAGAACCCTGGAGGGCTGTTACCCGATCCAAACAAAAACAGATCATTAAGGCTGCGGATCATTTTATCAAGGCGAAGAACGTCGATCTTGATGTCCGGTTTGACATCGTTTCCATTATTTGTAACTCGTACCGAATTTCCATCGAACACATAGAAGATGCCTTTAGCCCCTGAATGATAGGTGTTTGACTGACAGTTAGAATTGTACATTTTCTTTCCGTAACTTTGCACCTTAATTCTGCTCGTGATGAACACAATGAAAGGAGGGTCCGGTCGGGGGCGGTCGCCCAAAAATGGCCCCGTTAAAGCAAAGAGTACTCAAGGTAGCTCTACGCCGGCTAAATCATCCGGAAAAAAAAGTCAGGACCAGTCCGCGAAAGGCAAGAGCGTGAGCGCTCGGGATAAACGAAAATATATCGATTTCAAAGGGAAGGTGAAAAAGGGTGATCCCCTTCCATCCTTCAATGAAGATGAGATCAGGCTGAATAAATACCTCTCAAATGCAGGAGTATGTTCCCGAAGGGAGGCAGATGTGCTTATTCAAACGGGAGTTGTTACCGTGAACGGTGAAGTCATCGCTGAACTCGGCTACAAGATCAAACCGGGAGATGTGGTGCAATATGATGGTGAAACGATCAATGCGGAAAAGAAGCGCTATGTTTTACTGAACAAACCCAAGGGATTCATCACAACAATGGACGATCCCATGGGAAGAAGAACTGTAATGTCATTGGTTAAAAAGGCTTGTCGGGAGAGGATCTATCCGGTTGGAAGACTGGACAGGGATACGACCGGTTTGTTGCTCTTCACAAATGATGGTGACCTTGCAAAGAAACTGACCCATCCGCGTCATCGAGCGTCGAAAATCTATCATGTTGAATTGAATAAAGCGGTAGCACCTGAGGACATCAATAAGTTATTAAGGGGTATTGACCTTGAAGATGGTCGCACGGGGTGTGACGTGGCTGATTATGTTAAAGGAGGCACCAACAGGGAAGTTGGAGTGGAATTGCATTCCGGGAAGAACAGGATCGTCAGAAGACTGTTCGAAGCGTTGGGGTATGAAGTGGTGAAACTGGACAGGGTTCAATTTGCCGGTTTGACAAAAAAAGATCTTCCCCGCGGGATGTTCCGCCACCTGTCAGAACAGGAAGTTGCATTTTTAAAAATGTCATGATGAAAAAGTTGATTTTCGGCTGTTTTTTAGCCCTGGCGGCTACTACACTTTTCCTCAGCTCATGCGGGAAGAACGATGGCTATGAATCGGCAAATCCGTATGCGAATTATTTCTATCCATGGGATACCACAATGAAAGTATATCTGTACAGGGATGTCGCCAATGGACTCGATGAGCAATTCCAGCGTGTTTACTGTGTAAAGGATCAGGCCGGTAGACATATTGTTGTGGAAGTTTATTCTGCTGACGGAAGGATCATTGAAGCGATGAACTTCAATACAGATTCACTGGATGTAATGGACCACATGGTCGTTGACCGAAATGGCAAAAAGACGAAAGCAGAAGTATTCAAATATTCCTTTTTCCCAATGGGAAAAAATCAGGAGAGCTACTTCGCCAGCCGTTTCTCCGGTTTTCTTGATTCAACTCTGATCCTCCGCGAGGTGAAAAAGAAGTATTTAAAAGAGATCAAAGATTATGAAGTTCTTGGTGAGAAAAAACCGGCCTTGGTGACCAGAGACCATATCCGTATGACGAACTTCAATCCTTTTTCAAAGAAGGAGACCTCACTGGAATCCGATGCAACTTTTTACTATGCAGAAGGTTATGGATTGACCGAATGGCATGACGACAACAAGAAGGTGCATTATAAGCTTGAAAAGATCATGACCCAGGATGAATGGATCAAAATAATTACACGATGAGGTCGGTTCGATCATTTTTCATAGTGAGTCTTCTTCTGCTCTCCTATTCGGCAAATGGGCAATTATCTCCCGTGAAGAAACCAAAGAATTCAATGGCTCGGGGTACACTGTATGGATATTGGGGGTATAATCGTTCCGGATACACGAAAAGCAATATTCGCTTTGTGGGTCCCGGATACGATTTTATGCTCAACGGAAGTGTTGCTCATGACAACCCTTCACCTTTCAAGGCCAGTGTGTATTTCAATCCAAAACTCATTACCGTACCTCAGTTCAATGCCAGACTAGGCTATTACTTCAGGAATCACTATTCTGTTTCGTTCGGCTATGATCACATGAAGTACATCTTTGCGGACAACAATAATGTGTTGCTCAATGGGACGATCACACCGGGTATTGATACGGTAACCGACTGGTCGGGAACCTACACCAATTTCCCAGTTGTTACTGATCGTTCCAGTTTTCACTATGAAAACTCGAACGGGCTCAATTACCTGAGATTGGGAGTCGAACGGACGGACAACCTTTACCAGATCGGTGACTGGTTTATGCTTTCCTCTCAAGCAGGATTAGGAATCGGAGGGATACTCTCCTTTAACGACTTTAAGTTTGCAGGTCAGGAAGATCGTGTAACCATTTCAATGTCCGGGTATGCGCTATCTGCCCACGCAGGTGCCCGATTTGAGTTCTTCAAGCATTTCTTTATACAAACGGATCTGAGCGGAGGCTTCATGCATCAGGTTCAGGTGAGGACGAGAGCCAACGAGGTCAATGCCTACGCCCGTCACAAATACGGCTATTTCATGTTTGACACCGTATTGGGATTTCTCCTTTATATCCGCCCAACGAACGACTGTAACAGTTGTCCGGTCTGGTAAGCAAGAACGATTATTCCTTTTTTCGGATCCTGAAGTCTGCCTTATAATAGAAGATCGGTAAAAACCCTAACTGGTTCTTCTCGGCGAACGGTTGGTAATCGGGTGAACTCGCCACATTCGGATCCAGTGAAGGCGCATAAACCAGACTCAGGACATTTCGTGTGTTGAGGACATTCACCAGATCAAGTCCGATCTCATGAGTCATTTTTTCGGTATTCAACCTCCAGCTTACCTTAAGGTCTACCCTGAAGTAATCATCGAATTCGAATTCATTGAAGAGAGAATCACTGAAGATGAGTTCTTTGAGATCCTCTGTTTGAGCTACGTCAACAATACCATAGCGTTTCCCACCTGCACGTGTAACCTTGGCACCGAACCCAAGTACGTTCTTCTCACCGAGTTTGAATTCTTTTCCTGCAAGCAAATTCCACACATAGGAGAGGTCAAGGCTTTCTGATATACTTGAACCCATGTAAGACGTGGCTCTCCAGACTCCGTCACTACCTTGATATTTGGAGTCATACACCGTTCCGGTGAATAGGAAGAAAAACGATTTGTCGAAGTATTTCTGTACGGTGAATTCAAGACCATAATTGAGGCCGGTTCCGGTGTTTTCAAGTGTATCCGGAAAGAAACGGGCAAAGCCCCCACCGACGTTGATCATGGAAAACGAAGATGGATCAATAGTAACAGGTATATTGTATAAGGTCTGGTAGTATGCCTCAGTTCGGATGCTGAAGCTCTTGTTAAAGAATTTTTCATAACCCAAACCGGTGTGAATACTTCGTGTGAAATCCATATTCCTGTTATGGAGAACTTTGTTGCCATCACCATCATATCGGTGGTATGTGTACATGTAGTAAGGCTGGGTCTGACTATGCAAACCGGCTCCTGCAAAAATGGATTGGTTGCCCGGTAGGCGGTACTTCCAACCCAATCTTGGTTCAGCAGGACTTATGCTGTTGCTTAAGGAGAAGTATTGAGCGTGCAGTCCGGCGGTAAGATCCATGTGTTCGCTCATACGCCATTTCCACTGAACAAAAGGCTGAACAAGCAAAGACTGTCCTTTGTAATCCCATCTTAAGTTGAATGTTCCGGGAACATCGATATCGGCAAGAACAGAGTCGAGCTGATTCATGGACAATACATCCAGATTGATACCAGCCTTGATCAGGTGTTTTTTATTGAATTTATGATTAATAGATGTATAACCAGAGATTTTTCCAATCCTGAAATCGTAGCCCATCAAAGGGTATTTTGAATCAACCTGAATAGATGTGTCTCCCGTCGGGCTGATAGAAAGACTGCGCTGAAGATATTCATGCCGTGAGTGTTGCTCTTCGAAGGAATAAGCGAGTGTAGATTGGAGGAACGTTTTTTCAGATATTGGTTTTTTATAAGTCAAACCGGAGGTGATCATCGACGTTCCGAAATACTGATCACGGTCCCCTTCTCCATAGAACTCGGTGGAATATTCCGTTTGTTCAGATATCTTGATGGCGATGTTGCTTTTACCACCCATTCCCCAAAAAGAAAGTTGTCCTCCTGATTTGAGTGGCCAGTTGAATTTAAAGGCACCATCCCCATAAACAGGGACAGCATCTGTGCCGATCTGAATACCCATTTTCTGGAAAAGGTCAAGTGTTGAATAACGACCCATAACGAGAAAACTTGATTTATTGTCTTTGCTCATTGGTCCTTCAGCTAATAATTCTGTACCCAGAAATCCGAACTGACCCGTGAACTCTGTTTGGTTATCGTTTCCATTCCTTAGTTTCAGGTCGAATACACCTGAAGTACTGTTGCCGTATTCCGCAGGAAAGGCACTCATGAAAAAATCGGAATTCCCGAGGATCTTGTTGTTAAGGATGGACACAGGGCCACCTGTACTTCCTGAAATGGCAAAGTGGGAAGGGTTTGGGATATCGATACCCTCGACGCGGTATACGATCCCCAGTGGTGAGTTTCCCCTCACAACAATGTCATTTCTTGAGTCATCTGCCCCCTGCACTCCTGCAAAGTTGGAGGCCATTCGGGCGGGGTCCATCCGTGAACCCGGATAACGGTTCGTTTCTTCGACACTGAACTGCTGTGCAGAAATAACCGCCAGTTCATTGATAACCTCTCCCTGCTTACGGGCAGTCACTATGACTTCTTCCTGTTCAAGATACGCTTCGCTCAGGGGAATGGATACAACCGTTTCACGTCCGGAATTTACTTCGATCGTGACCGTTTTAGGTTCGTAAGTCATAAGAGATACCTCAAGCTGGTGTTTCCCAACGGGAACTTTTGGTATTGTAAAAGCACCATCAGGGTCGGTAATTGCTCTAAGATTAGGAACAGAGTCAGAGGTCCAGATGATCACCTTTGCACCGACCAAAGGATAATTTGTTTCACTATCGAACACTTTACCACGGACGGTCTGAGAGGGCTGAGCCAAGGACAACGCACTCAATGAAAGCGCAATGGAGAGCAAGAAGAAGTTTTTCATGAGGTTAGAATTTGGCACAAACATAAGTGCTTTTTTTAAATGGAAAGGCTTTAAATCCGCAAGACATATATGAAGATTTACTTATTCCGCAAATCAGAACTGGATGACCACTGAATTCAAAGAAGATTCAATGCTATCTGTTAAATTCCTTGATCTGCTCCTGATATTCTTCAGCAGTAAGTTGTTTTTTGTAAACTTCTCGGAAGGTAAATTGATTTAATGAGTTGAAATGGAGGTTTCTCACATCAGAATACACGATCTGGATATCTCCGCTGTACCACAGAGGAATGATTGGTGGATCCTGCATCAGAACACGCTCAGCCTTGGCGTAATATGACATGGCATCTGAAAGCTTGATGCTATTTCTGGCTTGCTCGAAGAGTTGGTCAAAGAGGTCATTTCGGTATCTTGACTGGTTCATGCGAGAGGGTTCCTTAAGGTCTGCAGGAACGGTTTTCCCATAGAAATTGATTAGGAAGGTCTCCGGGTTGGGATAGTCACCCGCCCATGCACTTCGGAAAATATCACCCTTCGCCATGATGGCATCCTGGTCTTTTTGCTCAAAGGTGGACCCGTCAATGTTGACATTGATGTTAAGTACCTGAAGGATCTGTTGAGCCACTTCATCTGCGACCGCGGAGTTGATCTCGCCTATATTGTAGCGGAGGTTAACAGACCCAAAGCCTTTTCCGTCGGGGTATCCTGCCTCAGCCAATAGTTTTCTCGCTTTTTCCGGATCAAAATCATAGGAGGCTTCACGAACACCTGCAAAATCATACCCCCTGAAGTTCGAAGAAACCGGAGGAATGATCCCGTAATACCCAAGCTCATAGTATTGATTCCTCAGCACTTCCCTGCCTAGTTTTTCCTTGTCCAGGGCATAGTTGAAGGCCTGTCTGACCTTGATATTCGCAAACCTTGGATCGGTCATATTGAAGAAGTAATAGTTCGTCATCAACATAGGGTTGTTGTGCATGACGAAAAGAGGCGGGCTCGAATTAAAGTCCTTGATACGGCCTTCTAACATCATCGTGATCCTGCTTGGTGGAAGTCCGGTGATCAAATCCGTCTGGCGGTTTTCGAACATTTCAAGTTGGTCCAGTTTGCGCCCGTTAAAAAGGAAGATCAGGCTATCCAGATAGGGAAGGGAGTTCCCTTGGGCATCTGTAAGATAGTACTCAGGATTTTTAATGAGGATGGCTTTTTTAATATCTCCGGAAACATAACCCTTGAAAATGAAGGGGCCGGTACCGATCATATCGGCTTCGTGGTTTCCATCTATGATCTTTGCTGAAGTGATTGCAGCGCTTACATTTGCCAGTTTATTGAGGAAATTATCATCTTTTTGAAGAAGGGTAAATGTGACTTTGTTTCCGCTTATTTTCAGTCCGGAAATCGACTTTGATCGGCCTTCGTTGAATTCATTCGCTCCGGCAAGGTTATCCTGATAAATGAAATGGAAGGCATGAGGACTTTCTCCCTTTTCGTTCTTGGTACATGCCTTTTCAATCGTGCGCTTCACATCTTCTGCAGTGAATTTTCTGGATTCATCTGAGCTAAAAGCCTTGTGGGGATGGAACAACACATTGTTTCTCAAGGTAAATTCATAGGACATACCGTCAACACTTACCTTCCATGTTTCGGCAAGTTGAGGTGTAACCTTGAGGGATTTTGGGTCCATATTAACCAGACCTTCCATCACCTGACTCAGGACTGTAGCGGTGTAATAATCAGTGACATCCCTGGCGACGTGGGTGGCAGGCTCAATATCGACGGCCATCCGCAGCGAGCCGCCGGCATGATTAAATTCTTTTGATTTCTTGCCTCCACAGGATAAAAGGAACATCACCACTCCCAGAAGCAATAGAAGGTTTTTCATGATTGAATAGCAATTCATTAAGACAAGGATAGTAAAAAAATGCGAAAGTTGAAATTACTTGCGCAGGTGATTAACCCATAGGTTAGTATTGAGTTCCTGAACCGATAGAGTTAGTTTCAGACCCTCAAAAAAGACTTGATTATTCTTGCTTTATAAAAAAAATGAGGCTAATATTGCGTAATCATTTTTCGACCCCACTGTTATACTGCAGTTCATGAAGAAAATAGTTAGTGTCCTTATTTTTATCCTAAGTGCAACGTTAGGGTATTCCGCTCTTTCGATTGAGGGTACCTATCAGGGTAAAAATCTGTACGTTCAGAATCCGATGGATGACGAAGGGTTCGGATACTGTGCGACAAAGGTTACGGTCAACGGAGATATCATGCCCGGAGGAACGAACATGGGGGCTTTTGAGATCGACTTTTCCAATTTCAACATTGCTATAGGTGAACCGGTATTTATCGTGATTGAACACCATGATGGCTGTAAACCAAAGATCTTAAATCCGGAAGTGCTTCTTCCCAGAAGTACGTTCAAAGTTGTTAATATCAATGTCACTCCTTCCGGAAAATTGACCTGGCAGACGACAGAAGAGCAAGGAAAATTGCCCTACGTCATTGAGCAGTATCGCTGGAATAAGTGGGTTACAGTAGGAGAAGTACAGGGCAAGGGTACCCCGGGAACGAATTCCTACGAATTTCAGGTGACTCCTCACTCAGGAGAAAACACGGTTAGAGTTGTTCAGGTTGACCACTCCGGTACGAAGAGAACTTCTAAGGAAGTGAAGTTCACATCAACCATACCTCCGGTTATGAAAAGCCCTGCTAAGGTCAAGGATATAATTTACTTCACGGCGAATGGTCAGGCTGTTGAGACGCGTTACGAAATCTATGACGCCTACGGAAATATTGTGAAGAAGGGTGTTGGTTCCTCAGTTAACTGCGAGAATCTGCTTAGAGGTGTTTACTACATCAACTTCGACAACCTCAACGAAAAGTTCATTAAGAACTGATCCCTTATGTTAAAGAAGATCGAGCATCTCGGAATTGCGGTTGAAAGCATATCAGAATCACTTGCCATATACGAGACATTACTCGGAACATCATGTTACAAGATCGAAGAGGTCGAATCTGAAGGAGTACGCACTGCTTTCCTCCAAATTGGAGAATCCAAGATCGAACTCTTGGAAGCAACCAATCCAGACTCAGCGATCGCAAAATACCTTGCGAAGAAAGGCAAGGGTATTCACCATATCGCCTTCGATGTTGAAGATATTCATGCGGAGATCGATCGACTGAAGAACAGTGGATTTGAATTGATACATGTCACACCTAAGGATGGTGCCGATAATAAGTTGATCGCATTTCTGCATCCTAAGTCAACGGATCATGTCCTGATCGAGTTGTGTCAGGAAAAGATTGCATAGAGCATTTCCGGATCTGTCAAGTGGATCGTATGAAGTCCGGTCATTTTTGCCCCCTCTGTATGCTGTGGAGAATCATCAATAAATAAAGTCGCTTTTTCGTTTAGCTGCTGTTCTTCGCACACGTGTCTGAATATGGTTACATCGGGTTTTCGCATTCCCACTTCGTAGGAAAGATATATGTGGTCGAAAAAAGATTCCATTGCACGGTCGGTTTCCCTTGACCAGGCTCGCCTCACCTTTTGCATGTGTATTTCGTTCGTGTTGCTGAGTAAAAAGACCTTATGTGTTCTGCGAAGGGAATCGAGTAGTTGAAGCTTTTGGAGAGGTACATCAAGGATCATGGCATTCCAGGCAGCGACAACCTGATTCGGTGTAGTTCCGGAAGGAAGGTATGGAAGTAATTTATTGATGAAGTGTTGCGAACTGATCCTACCGGTTTCATATTCATCGAACAGATTACTTTGGGACAGTTGAGTGTAAATACTTCTAAAATCACTCAGTCCCATTTCCTCGAATGCCTTGATAGTCCGTTCATAATCCAGATTGATTATCACACCTCCAAGATCGAAAATGATTGCTTCGTAGTCTTCCGTATTCATATTCCTAAATAACTAAAAAAGGTGGCACATGACCACCTTTTCTTCCTTTCGGACAAAATTATTTTTTCAGTACCAGGTTGATCTTGAAATCAAGAGAAGGTACAAGTGCTGGCTTATTGGTTTCCGGGTTGATCTCTTTAGCATATGGCATGTTTACTGAAGAGATATCAAGCTTGAAATCCCCGGTGATTGTAGCTCCCTTTTCATCGGAAGTGAGTTTCACAGGTACTTCCTGCTCAATGCTCGCTCCGAGGATATTGAAAGTTGCCTTCAGCTTCCCCTTTTCATAAGAGGTTACATCAACGGTCACATCAGGATGCTGAGCTACGAAGAAAAATGCAGTATCCTTGAGGTGTGTATTCAGATAGTCCAGCTTTTCAACAGGGTAGCCTTCCGTTTTTGCAGTGATTGTACTCATATCCACCACGAAATGGCCTCCAACCACCTGATCCCCGTTCATAGTGAGGTTACCTTCTTTGAGCATTACGGTTCCAACATGAAAGTGCTGGTCATTCTCCATACCTTTCCATTCGATCGTAGAGGTCTTAACATCTGCGTTGAAAACTACATCTTCAACTTTTTCTTCTTTTTCTCCATTTCCGCAGGATGACATCATCGCAACAGCGGAACCAAGCAGGATTAAATTGATCAGTTTCATAATTGTTTAAAATATTTTGTTCGTTACAAATATATACAAATATACCACGGTAAATAATATCATGGAAAATTTATTTAGAATCCTTTCTGCGCAAGCGATTTGACTTTTTAGGTTAATTTTAAAAGAAAAAATGAGGCTCTTTCTTGAGAATGGTGATTACATTGATACTGAGTATTTCCATGACCTGTCGTTGCCATTGACAAACAGTTCTGACAATCCCAGAGCCTGGTATGTAGATCAGCCGTCATTCGAACCTGTAAGAGCAAATGGGTTTATTGGATCGGTCATTGAAGGGGGCTCCGTAAATTTCAGGAATATCTTTTTTAACCCCCACGGACATGGGACACACACCGAATGTCTTGGACATATAACCAAAGAGGTTCATTCAGTGAACCGGGTGTTGGACACTTATTTTAGCAAGGCCCTTGTGATCACCGTGGATCCGGAATCGAGAATGAACGGGAACGATGGGAAAATGGATGCGGTCATTTTACCTGAAATGATAGATGGTCCGCTAAAAGATGCTGAAGTAGAAGCATTAATTATCAGAACAATGCCGAACGATGAGTCGAAAAAGCACAAGAATTACTCGTCTCAAAACCCGGCATATCTTCATCTCGATTGTATTCATATAATTAACGAGAAAAAAGTCAGGCATTTGTTGATAGACACCCCTTCGGTTGACCGGGAAGAAGACGGGGGAGAGCTTGCATTCCACCACGCTTTCTGGAACATTTCGCAGGGAGGTGATTTTAAACGCACTATCACAGAAATGGTCTATGTTCCTGATCACGTCAGAGACGGTGTTTATATGCTTGAACTACAAATGGCTCCTTTCGAAAATGATGCGTCACCAAGTCGTCCAGTTCTTTACCCTATCAGCAGAAAATAAAAAAGGCTGACGCGTGTCAGCCTTTTTTCCCATGCGGGCAGTAGTAAGTTAGTTTTCATTAGTATTACAACAAACTTCCCAAGTAGTTATCAGAAGGAAGTAAAGCAAATACACAATTTCAAATTAAAAAAACAGGTTACTTCTTATGGAGAAGCTCTGAGGGATAAATGACATAAGAACTGTTATACTCTTTAATCAAACTAGAAAATGAAACTGCCTCTCCAAGCAGTGGTCAAAATCCCTTATTTCAAAGTTTCCATAAGAAGATAACCTGATTTCTCTCCTTATTTCTTAACTCAAACCTAAAAAGGAAAAATCATTCACTTAAAAGGAATGAATAAATGTGGGAATCGACTGAACAAAACCGACCTGCGGTTTATTTTCAGTCTACATGTTTTCGATTATCTTGAAGAAAATGTCCCGTTTTGCAGGGCTCAACGGCACCTCTGAACCATCCTTCATTACAACTGAACCGCCATCTCCCTTGTCGTACCTGTCGACATAATCCAGATTGATAAGATGTGACTGCTGTACCCTTAGAAAATTATAACCGGTCAGCAGGGTTTCGTATTCTTTCAGCGTTTTTGATACCAGGATCTTTTTCCCTCCAACAAGAAAAAATGATGTGTAGTTCCTGTCAGCCTCACATCTTATAATGTTGTCCAGATCCACAACGTGAACACTTTCCTGGGTTTTAAGAACAAGTCGTCGTTTCTGGTTGGGATTAATATTTTGCTGAAGTGCCTCAAACTGTGTTTCTTCCTTTTTCTGATCAACTGCCTCTATGGCCTTTTCAACTGCTGAACGAAGTTCGGACAAATCCACTGGCTTCAGGATGTAATCCAATGCACTGAACTTGATCGCTTTGATGGCATATTCCTCATGTGCCGTAACGAAGATAACCTCAAAATTCCGATGCTTTAGGCCTTTAAGTAAATCAAAACCGGTTCCATCCGGCATCTGGATGTCCAGGATTACAAGGTCAGGCTCCTCGGTTTCTATAGATTCAATACCTGTCTTGACATTGTTTCCACCCTGAATTGCTTCTATTTCAAACCCGAAAGAATTAATCATCTTCACGATCAACTCGCGAGTTCTGTTCTCATCGTCTATAACAAGTGCTTTGACCATCAGTTAAAGAGATTATTCAGGGTTTTCAGTCTTATATGGTAACAATATTAACACTTTTGTTCCTGTTTGCAATGCTTTATCGTAATCTTCAACATCTAGACGGCCTTCCGTCCGGTACTTTTTGTTTAGGTTATCGATCCTTTCACTGGTGATGTTCATTGCCATGCTTTTATGAGCCTTACTTTTCTTATTTTGCTCGGCTCCTTTCCTTCCAATGCCGTTATCTTCGATCCGTATTTCCAGCATGTTCCCTTTTTTCTCAAAGGTCACATGGATGAATCCACCTGCAACTGTGTGGAGTTGACCGTGTTCGATGGCATTTTCGATGAATGGCTGAGTGATCATCGGTGGGATGAGGGCATTTTCATCCTGTAATTCCTCAGTACAGTTAATGCTGTATTCGAATCGGTCTTCAAATCTGAGTTTCTGTGTCACAAGATATTTTTGCAAAATCTCTATTTCCGTTTCGATAGGGATGAATTCCTTAGGTGAATTCTCCAGAATGAGTCGCATAAGCCTTGAAAAGTTAACCAGGAATTTGGAAGAATTCACAGTGTCGTTTTCGTATATATAGCTTTGGATAACAGACATAGCGTTGAAAACAAAATGCGGATTCATCTGCGCCCTAAGAAGTGTTTGAGACATTTCGGCCTCTCGCTGCTGCTGTTTGATCAGATTCTGATTCCATCTGAAGAACACGATCACACCAGCCAGGACAATAATGATAATGAACGCTATAATGATGTACATCTGAAAATTGTTCTTCAGCTGCACATTCTCCAGTTTGGTGGCTGTTAATGTACGTTCCTGCCTCTGCCTTTCGATGGAATCCGCCTGAAGGTTGATCAGGCGATCGCGCTGTTCGGATCGGTAGATTTCGTTCAGCTCGGCAATTTTTGTGGCAGCTTGAACAGTCGTATTACTATCCTGATAGTTAAGGTACATATCAAGGTACTTCAGAGCCATATCTTTTTTACCGATGTCTCGATAAACATCTGCCATTGCGCGGTAGGTTGGATAGATCTGGCTTTTGGATCCGAATTGTGAACGGATCTCTATAGAACGGTTCAGATAGTTCAGGGCATTTGCGTACTTCTTTTGCTTCTGAAAGACAGTTCCGACGTTGTGATAGACTCCTGCAATCTTTTCTCTGTTACCCGTTGATTCGTAATAGACCAGGGCTTTGTTGAAGTTACTTGCTGCCTCGGTGTAATTCTTCTGCTCCCGATAGATCATTCCGAGAAAATCATGGGCTTCTCCAAGTCCGTTAAAATCGTTGAGGGTGGCAAGTAGGCGGATGGCTTTTTGGGTAAAATCTATTGCTAGTTTATAATTTTTACGCCCGAAATATACAGTTCCCAGATTGGACTGTGCCAAAGCCATCTGCCGAAAGTCGAAAATCCGTGACGCCGATTCATAGGAGAGTTTGAAATAATACTCGGCGTCATCTAAATTCATGATCTGGCGCTGAGATATACCGATCTCCCGGTGATAACGGGCGAGTCGCAAAATGTCGTTCGCTTCCATAGCCAGACGCTGGCTGATCATGTTTTTGGAAACGCTCAGCTCGACTTGTCCAAAATAAGCATAGATCCGCGCCTGAGTGTTAAAACTTTCTGCAAGGATACTTTTATTCGACGTTCGACGCGCGAATTGAATAGCCTGCTCTGTATAAAAGAATGCCGAATCTTTCTTGTTCTGAAACATGAAGTTCAGTGCCAGGTAATTTCCTGCCTCCGCAATTCTGGCGTTATTTCGGAGTCTACGGGCAATCTTTTGAGCGTACTTCAAATAAAAGTCAGCAGTTTCAAACTCGAGGGAATGACTATGATAGTAACCAAGATGACGGTAAATTTTGTAGGTAACTTCATCCGAATTCAAACGGTTCAGAAAAGGCTGACAACTCAGGACATCCTGAAAATACTCCTCCTGACGGCCAACGATCTCATTGACCTCGGCAGAGTACATCAGAGCGCTGAAACGGATCGAATCATCAAAGATCCTGCTGCGCTGGAGCAGAACATCCTTAAGGGAATCAGCGCGGTGGATGTTGTTCTGTTTATAATAATCCCCCAAAGAAAGCATTCGCAGAAAACGAGTAGTCTCCTTTTTCTCTTTGCGAATGGATTCCAGTAGTTGTTTTTCGCGTACACCTTGACCGTGCACTTCTCCTGAAAGGAGAGTAACAAACAGGATCAGTTGTATCCATCGTATGCCTCGGCTGAAGTCCATTAGAAGCTAAAAGTACAATTTTGTCAAGAAAAACCGTAAGAATACCATCCTTCTTTATTAGGTAGGACGCCTTATTCTTTCTGCCTTTTGTATCTTTGGACACCTCATATCCGAAACGTAATGGAATATAATTTCATAGATATTGAAGAACGCTGGAGAAAATTCTGGGCAGAAAATAAAGTCTATAAAGTCTCGGAAGATACTACCAGACCCAAGTACTATGTATTGGACATGTTTCCTTATCCTTCAGGAGCAGGCTTACATGTAGGTCATCCATTAGGTTACATTGCCTCTGATATCTATGCGCGCTTCAAACGACTTCAAGGCTACAATGTGTTGCATCCGATGGGCTATGACTCCTTCGGTTTACCGGCTGAGCAATATGCGATCCAAACCGGACAACACCCTGCTATTACTACTGAACAGAATATCGCCCGTTACCGCGAGCAACTTGATAAAATGGGATTCTGCTACGACTGGGATCGTGAAGTGAGAACCTCGTCTCCTGAATATTACACATGGACACAGTGGATCTTTAAACAGCTCTTCGACTGTTACTACGATAATAACACAGACAAGGCTGAAAGGATCTCTAGCTTAATCGCGGAATTTGAAAAAAACGGGAATGCTTCCGTGCATGCCTGTACGGATTGTGAAGTGGTGTTTTCAGCAGAAGAATGGAAGTCCTTTGATACAAAAAAGAAAGAGGAGATCTTGCAGCAATACAGGCTGGCTTACCTTGCTGACAGCTGGGTGAACTGGTGTCCTGCCCTCGGGACTGTGCTGGCTAATGATGAAGTAGTGAACGGAGTTTCTGAACGTGGAGGTCATCCGGTTGAGCAGAAACTGATGCGCCAGTGGTCGATGCGGATCAAAGCATACGCTGAACGACTGCTGACGGGTTTGGAAAAAGTCGATTGGACAGAATCCATTAAGGAAATGCAACGCTACTGGATCGGTAAATCCCAGGGAGCATCGGTTTTCTTCCCCCTTTGGAGGGGGAATGAGGGGGAGGACACATCAGATCTGAAGATCGAAGTCTTCACCACCCGTCCGGATACCATATACGGAGTTTCGTTCATGGTTCTCGCACCGGAACATCCGTATGTCGACGAGATCACAACTGCGGAATACGCAGAGGCCGTTGCGTCATACAAGAAACAAGCTTCCCTAAAAACAGAACGCGATCGTCAGGCGGACGTAAAGAATATTTCAGGTCAATTTACCGGTGCTTATGCCATCCATCCATTCACTGGAGACAAGGTTCAGATCTGGATCGGGGATTATGTGCTCGCTTCTTATGGGACAGGAGCCGTAATGGCCGTTCCTTGTGGTGATCAGCGCGACTACGATTTTGCCAAGCACTTCGGACTCGAGATCAGGAACATTTTTGCAGATGTAGATATTTCTGAAGCAGCTTATGCAGAGAAGGATGCCATCATTGCCAATTCCGATTTCCTGAACGGACTGGATGCAAAAACGGCGATCAAAAAAGCCGTGGAAGCCATCGAAGAAAGAGGTTTCGGCAAAGGGAAGATCAACTACCGTTTGAGAGATGCCGTTTTCTCCCGTCAGCGTTATTGGGGTGAACCATTCCCTGTATTTTACAAGGATGAGGTTCCTTACCTTGTAGATGACGCTCATTTGCCGGTCGAATTGCCGGAAGTAGACAAATACCTTCCGACGGAAGACGGTGAACCGCCTCTGGCTCGCGCCGAACGATCAGCATGGAATTACTTTGATGGTGATCGAATGGAATACAACACGATGCCCGGTTGGGCCGGCAGTTCCTGGTATTTCCTTCGTTACATGGACCCTAAGAACGAACAGGAATTCGTCAGCAAGGAAAAGGCGGAATACTGGAAAGCAGTTGATCTGTACATAGGAGGTTCAGAGCATGCTACAGGACACTTATTGTATGCGCGTTTCTGGACAAAGTTCCTTTTTGATCAGGCCTATATCTCCTTCGATGAGCCGTTCAGCAAAATGATCAATCAGGGTATGATTCTGGGGAGAAGCAGTTTTGTGTACCGAATTAAGGATACGAACAAGTTTATTACCGCTTCACGAAAGGATGAGTTTGACGTCTCTGCCCTTCACGCTGATATTTCACTGGTAGACAACGACAAGCTCGATATCGAAGGCTTCAAAGCGTGGAGACCTGAATTCGCGAATGCGGAGTTCATCTGTGAGGAAGATGGTTCGTACCTCTGCGGAACGGAAGTCGAAAAAATGTCGAAGTCGAAGTACAACGTACAGACTCCGGACGAACTGGTAGAAAAGTTCGGAGCCGATACCCTTCGCATGTACGAAATGTTCCTCGGTCCATTGGAGCAAAGCAAACCTTGGGATACGAAAGGGATCAATGGAGTCCACAACTTCTTACGAAGACTTTGGCGATTGTTCCACGACGCTGAGGGCAACGTATCACTCTCTGATGAAGCACCTTCAAAAGACAGTCTGAAGACGCTGCATAAGACGATCAAAAAACTGATCGATGATCTCGAGCGCTTCTCGTTCAACACAGGAGTTTCGAATTTCATGATCTGTGTTAACGAACTCACCGATCAAAAGTGCAATAATCGTCACATTCTAAAAGAGCTGGTCATTCTGATCTCTCCCTATGCACCGCACATTGCGGAAGAGTTGTGGGTGAAACTGGGTAACGCACCCGGAACCATCAGTCGACAGCAATTCCCTGAATTCAACGAAG
>Ga0315904_10000590_pt1 | contig 57795 bp, 54 predicted proteins | sample LakEriMetagenome_6_FD_203529 | JGI IMG/M metagenome (GOLD analysis project Ga0315904, IMG submission 203529) | Freshwater fungal communities from buoy surface, Lake Erie, Ohio, United States - Buoy 12 MA120 | ecosystem: Environmental > Aquatic > Freshwater > Lake | place: USA: Lake Erie, Ohio...
TCTTTTTCGGCAACGGCATTAAAGACAGCAGCCGAGACGAGAATATGCCCCTCATCGCCGCAGTCCATGACGCGCTGGGCGATATTGATGCCCTCGCCCGCCACATCCATGATCCCATCGCCGTCTTCGTCCACGATAACAACTGGGCCCGAGTGAATCCCCATGCGCAGACGGAACGGTGCGCCTACCTGCTCCCGGAGGCCTGAGGACTGGTGCTTGATCACTTCATCCAAGGCGACGGCGGCGGCAAGAGGGAACTCGATGTCTTGGAAGAAAACGACCGCCATTCCATCGCCGGTCTTACGCACCATCAGCTGGCTGTCGTTGCGAGCCGCTTGAAAGGCAGGAAGATTATAGACCAGGTTTTGTAACGTCACCTGCACGGCGGCTTGCGAGTCGGCGGTGAGCCGTGAGTAGCCGACAAAATCTAGGAAGAGTGTGTGGGCAAGGCGCTTGGGCTGAATTTCCGAGAGTGACATGTTTTTAATTCTGACGACAAAAAGAGTATTCTGGTTCCACGATGCACCGACTCGTGCAAAACCATACTGAGCATGATACAGTAATCCCAACACATGGCACGCACAAACAATAGCTTTTGGTATTTTAGCTTTTACTTTTTCCCAAACCGGGAGGAAGCTGCTTTGTAGCGTCGCCAGACACCAGAGCTAAGCCCGCCCGGAAACAACCGGAGCGGGCTTTTTGTTTTTTGAAAAGAGAAGAAATCCATGGATCAGATTGTCGACAAACGTGATGAACGCGCCGTGGTGCGCACCGTCCTTCCTGCCCCCGCGATTCTGCGGGAAGAGTTTCCGGTGAGTGCCGCTGCCTACCACACGGTCAATGCGGGACGAGTGGCGATTCAGCGCTTGTTGAGCCGCCAGGACAGCCGATTTCTCGTGGTCACCGGCCCTTGCTCCATCCACGACCCGGAGGCCGCCCTCGACTACGCGCGCCGCCTCGCTCCGCTGGCGGAAAAATACGCCGACAAGCTGGTGGTGCTCATGCGGACGTACTTTGAGAAGCCACGCACCACCGTGGGCTGGCGTGGGCTCATCAACGATCCGCACTTGGATGGCACCTACGACATGAGCGAGGGGCTACGCCGGGCAAGAAAGCTTCTCGTCAAAATAACGGAGCTGGGCTTGCCTGTCGCCACCGAGCTCTTAGATACCGCGACTCCCGACTACTTCGCCGATCTGATCTCGTTTGGCTCGATTGGAGCTCGCACCACGGAGAGCCAGCCACACCGCGCGATGGCGAGCGGCATGCCCATGCCGGTAGGCTTCAAAAACGGCACCGACGGCGAGCTCCAGATCGCGCTGGATGCAATGCAGTCGGCGCAGAGCCAGCACTCTTACTTGGGCTTCAACGAAGAGGGCCGCTGCTGCGTGATTCGCACGCCGGGCAACTCGGATGTGTGTCTGATCCTGCGGGGAGGCAAGAAGAGCCAGCCCAACTACGATAGAGTCAGTGTCGCCCGCGCGGTAGCGTGTCTCGATAGAGTGAGCCTGCCCCCGGGTATCGTCGTGGATGCCAGCCATGCCAACTCCGGCTACGACCCGGAGCGCCAGCCCTTTGTCGCCGAGAAGATCGGCCGTCAGCGGCTAGAGGGCGATAAGTCGCTCCTAGGCGTGATGATCGAGAGCAACTTAGTGGGAGGGAAACAGAGCATCAGCCCCGAGATGGTCTACGGAAAGTCCGTCACCGATGCCTGTCTGGGCTGGGACGACACGGAGGCACTTTTAGGGCGGCTTCACGCGATGTTTTAAGCTAAAATAGGGTCATGAATAGCCTGGTTCCGCGATTTGGTGATGGACGTGACTGGTGGTTTGAGCGCCGCTACGGGATGTTTGTGCACTGGGGGCTCTACGCGATAAATGGCTGGCACGAGCAGGAACAGTGGAGGCGGCGGGTGCCACGCAGCCAGTACACAAAGCTTGCGGCGCAGTGGAACCCGACGAAGTTCAGTCCCGAGGCGTGGCTGGATCTGGCGCAGGAGGCGGGGATGGAGTATCTCTGCCTCACCACCAAGCACCACGATGGGTTCTGCCTCTGGGACACGAAGCTCACGCGCTACAACACGATGAACACGCCCTACGGCAAAGATATCGTCAAGCTGCTCGCTGAGGCGTGCCAGAGGCGCAAGTTCCCGCTGTGTCTGTACTACTCGATCGCGGACTGGCACCACCCGAGCTACCCCAACCAGGGGCGGCACCACGAGATCCCCGCGCAGCCAGAAGACAGCCCCGACTTACTGGCCTACACGGAGTTTGTGCGGGGGCAGGTGCGCGAGCTTTGCACCCACTACGGCGAGCTCCATGGCTTCTGGTGGGACATGAACGTGGACCTGCACCGCGACACGAGCATCAACGCACTCATCCGTCAGCTCCAGCCCAAGGCCGTGATCAACGACCGGGGCTACGATGAGGGTGATTTTGGCACCCCCGAGCGCGACTATGAGAGCAAAGTGGACTTTATGCGACGCGTGGAGGCCTGTCAGTCTGTGGGGATGGAGAGCTGGAGCTGGCGAAAAAACGAGGACTACTACTCGGATCGGCACCTGATGCGCTCGATTGCTAAGTTTCGGGCGTGGGATGCCAACTACCTGCTCAATGTCGGGCCAAAGGGCGACGGCACGATTCCCGTGGAGTCTGCGGGGATTCTCAAGCGGGTAGGGCGCTGGTACAAAGCCGTGTGCGAGGCCTTTGCGGGCACGACGCCTTGCTCGGAGCTTGCGGCCAATAAGAGCGTCTTACTCACCCGAAAAGCCAATACGCTCTATGTTATCTGCCACACGGACTTGGTGGGAAGCGCCATCAAGCTCAAGCCGCTTGCTATTGCCCCGGCACGGGCCACTCTCCTCAATACAGGCAAGCCCGTTGCCTTTTCCCTGGAGATGACCCCAAGCGACCATGTGGAGCACCAAGCCTTTCTGAGGCTCACAGGCTTGTCTACCAATACCCTCGCCGATACGGTAGCGGTCATCAAGCTGGAGTTCGACCATCCGCTACCCGCGCTTGTCACACCAAGATCAAACAAGCCCGGTGATGTGCTGATTCGCTAGCGTCTTTGCTTCTGGGGCTCTGCATAGAGCTCTGCGAGGGCCTGATGAGGATTTTGGGGGTTGCGCTCCGCCTCTTCCAGTAGCTCCTCGTGGCGCTTTTTGATGGCCCGCATCTTTCGGATCGCGCGGATGGTGAGGGCGATAATCGTGGGGATGCCAAAGACCCAGACTGCGATGCGAAAGTGCTCGTAGGATTCCATGCGGGTATAATACCCGCATGGCCAAGATCAATTCCGGCGACACCGTTACAATCGCCGTGCGCGAACAAACTCCCGCTGATATCAAGAGCGGACTCTACTATCCTCACTACGCTGGCATGAGCGGCACGATCCTGAAAGTCTACGATGAGGAAGCGTCGGTGCTGGTAGACCGTGATGCGCTTCCGATGGAGCTACGCAAGCGCCATGAAGAAAACGAGAAGGCCATGAAAACCAAGTGGCTCGATGGGCTCTCTGAGGAAGCACGAAACCGCCTGACGGGGGCGGAGAAGAAATTCGCTCTCAACTACGCCATTCTTGTGGCGGTCGCGGATCTCGCCCCCGGCGAGGTCAAGCGTATCACCCCCGATGAGCTTGCGGCCAAAGAAGAAGAGTTCCTGGCTAGCCGGAAATAGATGCACATCTCGTCGATTGGGAGAAACTCGTTTAAGGTTCGTGCGGGGCTTGCGGCACTGTATCTCGTGCTCAGCCTTGGTGCGGTCACGACTCTCTATCCGTTTTTGTTGATGCTCTCGACGGCCACCAAGAGCCAGTCGGACTTCAACGACTACGCTCCTGCTCGGCTGATCCCTGCCTACTGGCGCGAAGATTCGGCGCTCTATGTCAAGTACCTTGAGGATCGCTACGCCAATAACATAGACGAGCTCAACGCGGCCCACCACGCGGACTATAAAAAAGTCGCGGAGGTGCCTCTTCCGACAGGCGATACGGATAAAGTGGGGGAGTGGGACGCGTTTGTGGCGAGTCTCCCAGAAAGCCTCTTGCGGGCGGGCTTTGGGGAGCATGAAAACGCCCCTGCGCCGCTTCTGATGCGCTTTCGGGACTGGCTCCGGCAAAAATACAACAACGATATTGATGCCGTCAATAAAACCTGGCGCGAGGAAAATGTCCGGTTTGAGACCATCACCGCCCCGATTGAGAAACCCGCGCTTCGGGCGTGGATGCCCCAGAGTGAGCGTCCCAAGGTAAAGGACTGGCAGGAGTTCCGCCGGAGCCTCCCGAAGAACTACCTCATCCCGACATTTGGGGATGCGCTCTGGCGAAAATACCTCAAGGAGGATGTGTACCAGGGGAAGCTAGAAGGCCTGAACGCTGCCTGGAAAGCCGATATTGCGGACTGGAGCGCCCTGACTCTCTCGCCCAAAGCTCCCGCAGGAGCGAGCTACGCGGACTGGGAGGCGTTTATGCGCACCAAGTTCCCACTCCGCATGCTCCAGATCGAGGCAAGTGCCGCGCCCGCGTGGCAGGCGTTTCTCACCAAGCGCAAGCGCCCACAAGTCCCGCTGCCCGCCGCGCCTCCTGCCGATGGTATCTCACTGACGGACTGGATGGAGTTTATCAAGACCGATGCCCCCATCAGTGCCTTCAAGGCCGTAACGCCCGAGACCCTCTGGCGCGAGAAGCTAGGCGACCCCGCTGCCCAGCCTCCCCAAGCACTCGCCGACCTTGCCTTCGTCAAGGCCCACGGCTCCGAGCTACGCCGCGACTTTGCAGGCCGCAACTTTGTCCATGTCTACCGCCAGCTCATGACCGGCGGGCAGAGCGGTCGTACGCTCTTTAACACGGTGGTGTTCTGTGTCCTCTCGATCCTGGGAGCACTCATCGTCAACCCGCTGTGTGCCTACGCGCTCTCGCGCTACCCGCTGCCCTACACCTACAAAGTGCTGATGTTTCTGCTGGCAACCATGGCCTTTCCCGCCGAAGTGGCCATGATCCCGAACTTTCTGATGCTCAAGAGCCTGGGGCTGCTCAATACCTTCGGCGCTCTGATTCTCCCTGGCCTTGCCAGCGGCTACTCGATCTTCTTGCTCAAAGGTTTCTTCGACTCACTCCCCAAAGAGCTCTACGAAGCGGGCATCCTCGATGGCGCGACCGAGCTGATGATGTTTGCACGGATCACGCTCCCGCTCTCGCTGCCGATCTTCTCTGTCATCGCGCTCAATGCCTTCACCGGAGCCTACGGGGCGTTTCTCTTCGCGCTGGTTGTCTGTCAAGACCCGAAGATGTGGACGATCATGGTGGCGCTCTACAACTTGCAGTCCAATGCCCCCCAGTACGTCATCTTCGCCGCCTTGACGCTGGCCGCCCTCCCGATTCTTATCGTCTTCCTCGCCGCTCAAAAAGTGATTTTGCGTGGCATTGTCCTGCCCAGCTTCAAGTAGCTAAGCCGTTGTGGGGCCTGACTGCTGGCTGGTCGGGCCGCACTACAACAAGGTTCCCTAGATCTGCTCCGTGAAAATATTTATCGGGGAAGGGGTGCTTTCTTGACCTTCACACCGCCTGTTGGGTCGTCGAGCTTCTTCTTACTGGTCTTCATCTGCGCCCCACCGAGCTCACTGCCCGCGTCTTGGTCTTCGTCAAAGTCGCTTGCTCGTGCGCCACGGCTCTCGTCCTCGTGTGCAGGAAGCTGGGAGTCTAGCCACTCGTCGTCGTCGGTGGTGGGCGGAGGTGTGGGGGCATTGCTCGGTTGCATGCCCCAGCCGTTTTTTTGTGGCACGGGAAGATTGTCCCAGTCAATATCCTGAACTTCTTCACCCGCGCTGTTGTGCTTGCCCTTGTTGGACAGTCCAAATCCTGATGCCATCTTACTTTCCTTTTCTCACTTTCTGTGAGCACAGTATAGCCAAAATAGCGCGAAAAAGCAAACATCTGTTTTTGATTGACTCTGACCTGCAATGCGGGTATCTTCAGGACAATGGACAACACAACAGAGCCCAATAAGCGCGAGCTGGCGGCGCAGCGACTGACGGCGCGGGTGCGCTGCGCGGGCTGAGCGAGCAAGATCGGGCCGTCGGCTCTGAAGACAATTTTGGCGGGTCTGCCGCAGGAGAAGCACCCCGATGTTCTGGTGGGGCTAGACACGTCTGACGATGCAGGCGTGATTCGGCTCAGCCCGGAGCTCGCGCTCATCCAGACCCTGGACTTCTTTACTCCCATTGTGGACAACCCCTACGACTTTGGGAGGATCGCCGCCGCCAACGCGCTCTCGGATGTCTACGCCATGGGCGGTGTCCCGCTGACGGCGATGAACATTTTGTGCTTTCCCATCAAAGAGCTACCAGGTGAGGTGCTCGCCGATATTCTGCGCGGCGGAGCGGATCAGCTAAAGCTTGCAGGCGTTCATCTTGCCGGGGGGCATAGCGTGGACGACCCTGAGCCTAAGTTCGGCCTCTCGGTGACGGGTACCGTGCACCCGGATCGGATCACGACCAATGCGGGAGCGCGTCCTGGGGATATTCTGGTGCTCACCAAGCCACTTGGCACGGGGATTCTGATGACGGCGGCCAAGTTCGACAAGCTGGACTCGGCCACGATGCAAGTTGCCGTCGAGAGCATGGCGACCCTCAACGCTGCTGCCGCTGAGGCAATGCGCGAGGTGGGCATCGCCGCCGCCACGGACATCACGGGCTTTGGCTTGCTCGGGCATCTCTCGCACATTGCGCGACAGAGCGGGGTTCGTCTACGGCTAGAAAACGATGCCATCCCGATGCTCCCACGTGCCTGCGAGCTGGCAAGCGCGGGCTTCACGACCGGTGGAGGTGCCAGCAACGGAGAGTACCTCGCCGAGCTTGTCACGTTTGATCCCTCGGTTCCCCAAGACCAGCGTAAGGTCTTCCTTGATCCCCAGACCTCCGGTGGCCTCTGCATCGCTGTCGCGCCAGGGAAGCTTGCGGCGCTCCTGGCCGCCCTCCAAAAACGCGGCGTCCAGACCCGCGCTGTGATCGGGCGCGTGGAAGCAGGCGAGCCGCAGATCATCGTCGAGTAGGCACTCGCGATATACTGATCCCCATGCAATATGTCTTTGATACGCTCCGGGAGCAGGCGGGCGCGGCACTTGTCGCCACGGGCCTGATCGCGCCGGAACAGCTCGCGCTTGCTGAGCCGAAAAACCGGGAGCTGGCCGACTTGGCGTGCCCCGTCTTTGTTGCCGCCAAAGCGGCGGGTGAAGCGCCGCCCGTCTTTGCCCAGAAGCTGGCGGCGGCGGTGCAGCTGCCTGGAAATGGCTTGCTGGCAACGGTTGAGGCGGCGGGTGGCTTTGTGAACTTCACCGTAAACCCTCAGAAGCTCGCCGCTGCGGTGCTTGCCGAAGTGAATGCACTTGGAGATGCGTTTGGGCAGGATAAGACGGTTGGAAATGGCGAGAAAGTAATCGTTGAGTACAGCTCGCCCAATATCGCCCGCAAGATGCACGTCGGCCACCTGCGCTCAACCGTGATTGGGCATAGCCTGCGGCTCATCTTTGAGTCGCTTGGCTACGACGTGATCGCGGACAACCATTTAGGCGACTGGGGCACGCAGTTTGGGATGCTCCTCGCCGCCATTGATCTCTGGAAACTCACGCCTTGGGACGATGCCGACCCGGTGCAGAGCCTCGTGGAGGTCTACGCGAAGTTTAATAACGAGGCCAAAGAAGACGAGAGTCTCAAAGACCTAGCCCGTGCCTGGTTTAAGAAGCTAGAAGACGGCGATGTGTGGGCGAGAGAGACCTGGCAGCGGCTGATTGATATCACGATGGCGGAGTTTAGCGGCACCTACAAGCGGCTTGGGGTGAGCTTTACGACGCAGCACGGCGAGAGCTACTTTGAGTCTATGATGCCGAGCGTGATGGCCGAAGCGGTGGAGAAAGGCGTCGCGGTTCGGGATGCGGGAGGCGCACTGGTCGTGGAGTTTGGGGAGAACTCGCTGCCGAGCTGCCTCTTGCAAAAGTCTGATGGGGGGACGCTCTACCAGACCCGCGACGCGGCGACGTGTCTCTATCGCCTCAAAAACTACGCTCCGGCCCGCAACATCTACGTGGTGGGAGCCGAGCAGAAGCTGCATTTTCAGCAGGTCTTTGAGATCGTCCGGCGCATGGGCTACCCCAAGATCGCCGATGTGAGCATTCACATCAGCTTCGGAAAAGTCTCGCCGCCCAACGGCGGGCGGTTCTCCATGCGCGAGGGCAATGTCGTCTTCCTCAACGATGTGCTGGACGAGGCCGTGGAGCGTGCCGAGGCCAAGATGCGCGAGAATGTCGCCGAGGGCAGGTCGGAGATTTCGGAGGCGGAGCTTGGTGAGATCGCCGAGACGCTAGGCGTCGGGGCGGTGATCTACGCCGATCTCTTCCAGGGGCCAGATCGCAATATCACCTTCGACTGGGACAAGATGCTCGCCGACACAGGAAACACGGCGATGTACTTGCAGTACGCCCACGCCCGCTGCAAGAGTATCTTGCGCAAAGCACCCTCCTCCCCCAGCCCCTCCTCCCAATCCTGGGAGGAGGGGGGCATATTGGTGCATCTCGCCGAGCAGGCGCTGCTCAAGCAGCTTGTGCGAATGCCCCATGCGGTGCGTGAGGCGGGTGAGAAGTACCTGCCTGCGACCGTTGCGGAGTGGACGTTCCAGCTTGCGAAGCTATTCTCCGCATTTTATGACCAGTGCCCGGTGCTTCGCGACGATGTGCCCGTAGAGATTCGTACGGCGCGTCTGGCGCTGGTGGCGGCGACGGCGCAGGGGCTTAAGAACGGCCTGGCGCTCTTGGGAATCCGCGCTCCCGAGCGAGTGTGAGGCGACACGGGGTGAGCGTCGGCTGGTTATAAACCCGCGCTCGCCCCACATAGACCGTCAGCCCTTTGTCGCCGTCGCCAAAGGCATCCTCGGGGTGCGTGGGATCGTCCCAGGCGATGGTGCAGCCGTGCGGCCCTTGCAAACAGAAACTAGAGAGCCCCCAGAAATTATCGGGACTAATCGTGAGCGTCTCACCGTCTGACGAAACTCCGACCAGCGTTTCGATTACCCAACGATCCCACGCCGGGCACGCTACTTCCTCCAGAGACGCGTCAAAGTCCCCGCCGGGAAACCATTTCTTAGCATCCCCATCATTTTTGGGGACAGGGGGGGCATTGACGCCTCGCCATCGGGCAGCTTGGCTATGGGCAACCAGGCGAGTGAGCCATGGATCGCTACAATCGAAGACGAAGGCATGTTGCTGCTGCCAGTCCTCTAGGTGTTGGGCTTGCGCGGCGGCGGGCGAGCTTTCAAAGTACCACTGGTTCGCAAGCTTAAGCGCGGCGTTTCCATCCGGGCTCTCGGAGAGCGTAAAGACACGCTGAACCGTCGTGTCGGGCGCAAGCTGGAAGAAGAGATCGTCGAGCGGTGGTGTGCAGCGCTGCGTCCCTTGGACGTCCCAGTGTGCGGTTATTTCCAGCGGAATCGAGGACGACGACGGGTTGCGCAGGAGCAACGCGACAACCCTTGTGCCGTCCAGAGCGAGAAAGCTGTCCTGTGCCACCTGAAGCTCCGAGAATGCTTCACTGCCAAAGAGGCTGGTGTGGCTCGGTCGCCAGAGTCCCTCGGCAGGAAGCACGGGCTCGTCGCTGGCAAGCAGCGCAAGCCTCAGCCCCTGCTGGTGCCAAGTCTGGCTGGCAGGTAGCGGGCGGCGCAGGAGATCATTGAGGCGGTAGGCGCGCGGATCGAGTAGCATCTCTAGTAGGACAGCCCACGCAGGGGTACGAGTGGCTTGATCGTGAGTGAGTGAGTTTTCATTTTTAATGTTTCTCCACGTTAAAAGATTCGGTTCGCGATGTCCTTAACCAAAGGGGTGCTGGTAGCTTGGTCGGTGTACGAAGCGTTTCTGGGCAAGGGTTTGTGTGAGCTGCGTCGCGGGGGGAAGTGTGATTGTGAGTTGCTTTCCATGCCCCACAAACTCGTGCTCGCCAAACTGACCGGCTTGCAGTGTAACGCGGCGGGTGTGACGTGGGGCCGTGTTGGAGAGAGTCACTGTCAGACTTTCCGGTGTGAGCTTTGAGACCAGTGCTGCGACATCTAGGGGAAGGCCGGGGCGCTTCTGCTCGGTGTCAAAGTAGCGCAGGCGCGTGTGGAGTAGCCCGCCATGGTAGATCACCTGGGGGCCACCACAGGCAAGCTGTAGGAGTGCCTCGGTATGGACGGGGTTGATTTCCTGCCAGTGGTGGACATCCCACGTTTCAGGGTCACCATCATCGTTTTCCATCACGGCCAGCCGCCGTGCCACTTCGGTGTACTGGGCATCCAATATCTGTGTTGGGTAGCTGGGGAGGTCACCTTGAAGGTAGCAGTGCCACGGGGCGATATGGATCGAGTCGCCCTTACCCCGACCAGGCATCACCTCGCGCCAGGTCGTCTTGCGCTCCGGGAACAGCGCGAGGCGGTCGAAGTCCTTCTGCTCCATGGAGAAATAGGCAAGCTGAAGCGGGAACTCTGGGGCGAGAGGGCGGTATGCTGTCCAGCCTGCGTCCGTATGGCGGTGGGGAATCAGCAGGATGCCGTTTTCCTCGCGGCCCAGCTCTACCATGCGATCCAGCTGGCTCCGGGGAATGTCCAGATACGAGAGATCACCCGTGAGCAGCGTGGCGTTCATGGCGGCGATCACCAATGGTTGTAGTAGGCTCATCACCCCGTGTGGCCAGCGCCAGCCGTAGTAGCCGCCCCACCACTTGTCATCCATGCGTCCGCCAATCACTCCGTTTTCGTCTACATTGTCGGGGCAGAGGCCACCATTGCGTGCAATGCGCTCCGCCCAGGCTTCAAGATAGTCCACCACCCAAGCTCTATAGTGATCGTCGCCTGTGTAGCAGAAGGCATGGGTGGCGAGGCTTGTTGATGTGAGATTGAGAGGCACATCGCCGGTCATCATGCGCTGATTGAGGAGTGGCAGGATCTTACCATAGACCTCGTCGTCGCTCCAGTTTGCCCGTGGGCAGGGCACACCCTCAATGTCGTCGAAGGGGGGTGGGTAGTTGTCCAGCACTTCGCGGTGGGTCTGCCAGTCTCCCCAGGAGTTGGTAAAGCGCGGCCCTTTACTGCCCGTGATCGGAGAGCGGATGAGTTTTTTATCTGCGTCCCAGTTGATACCGTCGGTGTAGAGTCTTGCGAATCGAAGTGCACGTGCTTTCTCAACGGGATGGCCGGGATGGCACAGCCCAAAATAGTAGAGATAGAGGTTGGACTCGCCGTGGTGCATCCAGTCGTAGTAGGCATCGAACTCCTGCCAGACCTGTCCGTAAGCCGTGAACTGGCGCGTGACAGCGTCCCAGAGAAACCGCGAGCGCTCAAACAGATCACTTGCGCCGCCCAATGAGTAAAGCAAGGGCCAGTTGTGAAAGCTCTCATAGCCATCGTCGCTGCCATCCATGCCGGGCCACTCCTGCCGCCAGATCAGTGTCCCATCGACGCGACAGTAGCGCTCTTGAAAGGCGGGCACTGCCTCGTCCATCACCGCCATGAGATGGCGCATTCGTAGCGCCCAGTCTGGAGGGGCACCGACTTCGGTGGCAGTTAGCTCAGTCATGGAGCTATTTTACCTGATGGCATAGTGTACCAAATAACGCTTCTTCTGAAGTGCATCCACCGCAAGATAGGCGAGCTGGGCGGCTTTGGCTATCTCAAAGGCATGGAGATTGTGCTCCGTCGCCTGCGCTTTGTTTTCCGGTGTCTGTGCCTCCGGCGGGTGCGCCGCCGAGGCATAGGTTCGCCCTAGCTCCAGAAAGTAGCGCACCTGGACTTCAGGCGAGGCAGTTGGAACCAAGTCTGTGAGCGCGGCGAGGAGCTCCTGCGCCTTTGCGAAGTCTTTCCGCAGACCGTATGTTCTTGCGATCTGAGTCTGGAGCAGAAGCGAATCATCGCCCGTTGCCTGCTCCAAAGCCTGCCGAAAGCGCTGCTCACTGAGTTGAGGGTTGCTAAAGTCCCAAAGACTTGAAATCTCTATCATGGCTGCCAAACTCCGCAGGTATCCTCAAATCCGGAAAGGGACGCGAAATTATTTATACGCGCTCGTAGTGGGTGTTACGCCGGGCGGTAGAGCCTGCTTCGTTCCGGTCAACATTTCAGTGGAAGTCTGACCGCGTACCCACAGCCCGAGTGCTAGCATCTAGAATGGAATTGCCAAATATATTTATATTTTTTCAGCCCAAGGTCCCTAGTTTTCTTGACAGTTTATCAGAACCGCGCTACACTGTTGCCATCGAGGGCGATTGGTTTCTCACCGGCAACGAAAAACAACTGGGTGTAGTAGGAGTGTCGGGTGGGCGAAATCCCATATTTCCAGGGCGAAATCCCATATTTCCAGGGCGAAATCCCATATTTCCAGGGCGAAAGCCCATATCTGAACATTAATGAACAGTCTTGTCACTGTAGTCTAGTACAGAGTATTATGAAGTGTCGCTATGGGTACAAAATTACGACAATGCTACGTGTCTATACATCGGGCAAACCGTCCCTATGTTTATGTCTGCGTCATCGCAACTCAATTAATCATACTCAATTATTTTCTGAAAAATGACACTGATTTTCAGTGGTACATTTCTAATTTAAGTTTTTTAAAAAATAAAGAGGTTGTAGTGCCAAACTATACACCTTCTAATGATTTGCCTATTGGTTTTAAGTTACCTAAAAGCGTCACTGATGTTGTAAAACAGCCGGGTCCTTATCTTCTGGTGCCGATTCGTAACTGTGGGACGTGTATTTCTATCAGTCTCAAGAATTGGTATGACAAAGCAAAAGAAAATAATGTTACTTTGGTATTAATTACGCCATCATCAGATGTTGAAACACGAGAACTTCAGCGAGAAGTCAAGATAAATTGTCCGGTTATCCATGATCCAAATAGCAAAATTATCACACAACTGAATGTTGCATGGGCTGCGCGTGGCTATATATTTTCGTCTGATTGGCGTTTACGTTGGCAACAAAAACAGCACGTTTATCAATACGAAATTTTTAACGACAAAGAAATAACAAATCTGATTAAGGATCTTCACTAATGAAACTATATGAGCTTCGACGTTGCTTTACCCTGATCGAAATATTGATTGTTATCATAATTATCGGATTACTGGCAGGTATTTTGTTTGCTGTTTTTGCTCCAGCAAGAAATAAAAGTAAAGAATCGGTATGTCAATCCAATCTACGGCAAATGTATCTCGCAACAAGTATGTACAGAAACGATTATGATGGACAAGACCCTGAGGTTGGAGTTAAACTCACCTGTTCTGATTTAGGTGTACCATGCACGAGCGAGTCTTACACCGCACTGCTCAGGTCTCACGTAAAAGATTGGAAGGTGCTCATCTGTCCCGCAGACCCAAGAAGCAATCCGCCGACGGCAACCACTTTACAATGTGACTACTTGCCAGCAGGAATACCAATGACCTGGGATGATTCAGAAATGGCGAAAAATAGCGTTCAAGAGAAACAAAAAATATTAGCATCACTGGGAGGAAGGACACCACTTTATATTTGTGAGAAGCGATTTCATGATTCTCCAGTTGCGCTTGCCGATGCTCCCCGAGATGCGACGAAGAAGATTGTAATAATTCGCTATGACGGAAGTGCACAACTCAAAATAGTCCCGCTGCTATCCATGTCACCTTATGAAAAATACTAAACAGAAAGGAGTTAATAATTTTTAGAGCGTCGTTTCTAGCCGTGGGTCACCACGCCCTATCTAGTTTGTTTAACTTTACTTCTCTGGGGATAAATCCCTGAATAAGGAAATTTCGATGAAAAAAAGTCTGTATCCAACTCAAGTGTACATCCAAATCGCTTTTTGCAAGCATTCACTATCTGCATTGCTACAACATGCGTATGGTTAATGCGTCCAGAAGCTGCAAAGGCAGGAGGGGCGCAATGTTCTAACGAGGGCTCATGTGCTGGCACATATATGGGTTCGTTTTTTGCCTGTTCATCTCCTAATGGTGCTGGAAATGACGGATGTTGCCAGTTTACATTTTATACATACTCGAATCCTAGCTGCACCGAAAAAGTATTAAATTCATTTAATACTTCGAAAAGGTGTGGGAGTAATGGATTGTGTTACTACCCTACAGGGGGAGGAGAGTGACCCGCAAAAAATTCGCAAGTAAATATTGATATCAGGAGAATATTGTAAACCAGATGAGAGTCCACTCCTCCTACAGAGGGGCAGATTTCAGTATACAGAATTAGCCCGAGGTCAATAATAGTTCTGCGGCGTTCGTTGACTCATTGCGATCAGCCATCGAACGCCTCAGATTTGATCATCAGAGAGGTTCGCCTCAGATTTGACCAATAAATGAAATTCAAAATTTGTTTTCTTTCCAGTATATTTATAATTGGCTTGGTCTACTTCATTACTCTGAAAGTGAACTCTCCAGAGTACGCAAGGAGCAAAGCTATTAAAGCACTAGCAGAAAAAGACTACTCCAAAATCTTTGAGATGCTCACTAAATATGAAATTGAGAAGTGTAGCCTTACGGAAACAAAAGTGAGGCGACTACTCGAACCATTTGACGATTTACCGCAGCAAATGGCAGAGGGTAAAATATCACTGGAAACCGACCAACCTGTGGATCGCCGCGTGTGGAAAATATCTACCAAAAGGCATCCTCAGGGTGTTATCGTCACTGTTTTATACTACAAGAATGAGGGCTGGCGATTTCTACTCTTTGATACCGCTATGTCTCTATATATACAAAAAGAATACCCTAGTTGGGAAAAAGGAGGTAAGGCTTACAGAACAAAATGTGCTGAGTTAGCCATTCCAGGTTACGTCCAAGGGAATGGTGAGTTTGTTTCTTATGCGGAAGAGGAGCGGACGAACTAAATTCTGTCTCATACCTTTTCGTAGCGGGTGTTGCGGCGGGCGGGGTTGTAGCCCGCGTCGGTGATGAGGCGCTCCATCTCCTCAATCGAGACCGCAAAGGTACAGCCTGCGGTGGAGACCACGTTCTCTTCCATCATCGTCTGGCCGAAGTCGTCCACGCCGTAGCGCAGAGAGAGCTGCCCGATCTTGGGGCCTTGTGTTACCCAGCTTGCCTGCAGGTGCGCGAAGTTGTCCAGCATCAGGCGGGCGATGGCGATCGTGCGCAGGTAGTCTAGCCCCGAGGCTCTTGTGCCACCCAGCTCCGTGCCATCGGGCTGGTAGCTCCAGGCGGCAAACGCCGTGAAGCGAGCCGGGGAGCTTGCAATGCTCTCGTCTTGCAGGGCGCGGAGCTTGAGAAAGTGCTCGACACGGTCCTCATAGGTGTCCACGGAGCCATACATCATGGTCGCAGTTGACGGAATTCCCACTTTGTGTGCGACCCGCATGCAGTCTAGCCACTCGTCGGCGGTGTCTTTATACTTCGAGATAAAGTTACGCACTCGATCCGTGAGAATCTCCGCGCCACCACCGGGAATAGACTGCAACCCTGCGGCTTTAAGCCGCGTGAGTGTCTCTTCCATGGTGAGCTTGGAGATATTCTTGATATAGATCAGCTCAGCGGGGGAGAAACAGTGCCGGATAATATGCGGAAACTCCTCGCGCATCCAGCTCAGAAGCTCTTCATACCACTCGATCTTGAGCTTCGGGTTCAGGCCACCCTGCATCAGCATCTCCACGCCACCGACTTCGGAGAGCTCGCGGAGCTTTTGGTGGATCTGCTCCCGCGAGAGCACATAGGAGTCGCCGCTCTTATCGCCGGGCGTCCGGTAGAAGTTGCAGAAGCTACAGCGCACCCAGCAGACATTGGTGTAGTTGATATTGCGGCTGACAATATAGGTCACGACCGGCTCAGGATTGATTCGGCGGCGCACGGAGTCCGCGAGAAGAGCCAGCTCGTCTAGGTTGGGGTGGTAGAAAAGCCGAAGTGCATCCTCCGTGGTGAGGCGCTGCTGTGCCCAGACTTTCTCGGCAATATCGGTGATATCGCTCTCCGGGGCGCGTTTTGAGGGGGTAAGAGGAAACATCGTTTTATGCTCGCTTTCCTGACTTCGTGATTGTTTTCACAAAGTATATCTCTCTTGAACATTCGTGTCAATGGCTACGTACATGATACGATGGAGAGGAGATTCTCATGAGACAGACAGTGTTGATTCTGGCCCTGCTGGGGGGCGTTTTTGGAGGGATTGCAGCGGCGCAAGAGAGCCCGCATGCCCGCACTCCCGCAACCCTAGCAACCCCTGAGCCCGTGGAAAAGCGTGCCGCCGCACCCCATACCGAGGCACTGCGATTCGCTTCTGAGAAAGTCTCGGTGCGTGTTCCTTTAGGCTGGCGATTGCTGCCCGTGGGAGAGAAGAAGACCGGCATTTTGGCGACCCTGAGCCCGGCCAATAACACAGGGGCGACACTCTCTCTGGCATTTTCCGTGGACGCAGGCCGCAACAAGCTCCCGGACAACCTTCCTGCGACCATTGCCACGGCTCTAGGACAGCGCTATCCGGGTTTCCGGCAGACAGCAAAGCAGCGTTTCACGCTCGCGGGCTCGGATGCCTGGCAGCTCGATGGTCACGTTAAGCCTGTGGGGCAGAGTGTCGTCATCAAGAACCGACAGGTCTATGTCTGCCACCAAGGCCGCATCTATATTACGACGCTCACGTGTAAAAAAGAGGACTTTGAGCGCCTCACTCCTTCGATGGATCAGTTCCTGAAAAGCATTAAGTGGCTCGATGAGCCTCTTGAGAAATAAGATGAATAAAAGCTTCGTAACACTTGCCGCACTGATTGGCGGCACACTTGCACTAGGCGTTCCGGCCCAGTCACAGTCAGCCGCTCCATTTGCCCTCAAAAATGGCGACCGCGTGGTCTTCTACGGCGATAGTATCACCGACCAGCGCATGTACTCGCTCCTCACCGAGCAGTATATTGTGACGCGCTTTCCCAATCTCAATGTCCGCTTTGTCCACTCTGGCTGGGGCGGCGATAGAGTAACGGGCGGTGGCGGCGGGCCGATTGACCTGCGTCTCGACCGGGATGTGACGGCCTACAAGCCCAGCGTCGTGACCGTCATGCTCGGAATGAACGATGCCAGCTACCGTGCCTTCGATGCGGGAATCTTCCAGACCTATGCCGATGGCTACAAGCACCTGGTGGAGAAAGTCAAGAAAGACAATCCCGGCGTGCGCCTGACGCTCATCCAGCCCTCGCCGTTTGATGACGTGACGCGGCCTGAAAACTTCCCCGGTGGCTACAACGCGGTGCTCCTGCGCTACTCCAACTTTGTCGGGCAGCTGGCGGGTGAGCAGGGGGCGGGCGTGGCAGATCTCAATAATCCCGTCGTGGCGATGCTGAAGAAAGCCAATACCACCGACGCGACCAATGCCGCAAAGATCATCCCGGATCGTGTCCATCCCGGCTGGGGCGGTCACCTCATCATGGCGGAGTGCCTGCTGAAGTCCTGGAACGCCCCCGCACTGGTCTCTTCCGTGAGCCTAGACGCGGCCAGTGGCAAGGCCCAGGCGCAGAACGCAAAAGTGAGCAAGGCTGTGACGTTAAAAGATGGGACGATCGCCTGGCGAACCCTGGAAAACGCACTGCCGTTCCCGCTGGGCTCGCCCGACCCCAATAACGCGGCGGCGTATAATCTTGCCGTGGCATCGTCGGACTTTGTCGAGGCGCTGGATAAAGAGCTCCTCACGGTCACCAACCTGGCCGCACCACGCTACACGCTGAAGATTGACAGCAAGAGCATTGGGGAGTTTACGAAAGAGCAGCTTGCCGCGGGGGTGAATCTCGCTACCCTAAACACGCCGATGCTCCAGCAGGCACTCTTAGTCGGCAAGCTCACGCAGCTGCGCTCCAATGTTCACAATAGCCGCTGGCGCGAGTACCAAGTGCCGATGGGAAATGACCATCAATCGGCGCTGATGGTTCCCGAGCTCCTGAAGAACTTAGATGCCGCCGACGAGCCGCTTACCAAGGCCCAGCGCGATGCGGCCAAGCCACGGGCGCACCAGTTTAGTCTGGAGCCCAAGTAGCCATGCACCCTCTTCGCAAAGCCGGAGAGGGTCGCCGTCTCAGCGGCGGGGAGAGGCTGTCCCGATTCCACGCAAGCCCTGGGTTTACCGAGCAAGCCCTGCGATCTTTTGGCCCTGCTCCAAGACCCAACTCTCTGCAAGCTCCTCAGCGACGAAGGGCCGATCATACTCTGACGGAGCGGGTATACTTTCCACATGTCCTGGGCATTACGTGCGGATCAAATCCAGCAGATGGACGAGCAAGGGTATCTCGTCCTTGAGGGATTTCTGGAGGAGTCCGAAATACTTCCTCTGGAGCAAGCGTTGGAGGACTATCAGCAACGTCAGTACCAGACAGGCACACTGCAGGATCGTCCCCGCGAAGTGCTCTTTGCGCAAAAGGTCGCGGAGCGCGATCCCTGGGTGCAGGCATTTGTGCAGTGTGATGCCTTTGTCAGGCTCTCCACCACCTTTCTTGGCCCCGATACGGATCTCTACTTTAACCAGATGGTATATAAAAATCCGGGGGGAAGCACGCCGTTTTCGTGGCATCAGGACGATGCGTATGGCCCTGTGGTGCCCTCGCCCTATCTTACGGTTTGGATTGCCATTACTGACATGGATGAGCAAAATGGGTGCCTCTGGGTAATGCCAGCCAGTCATAAACAAGGGCTGCGGGAGCACACTGAAGGCGGCTTTGGTCTTTCCTGCCACTCTCTGGAGGCTCCTGATCAAGGAGTACCCCTTCCTGTGGTGCGCGGCAGTCTGGTTGTCTTCTGGTCCACCACTATGCACAAAAGTGGCCCCAATTTATCTTCACATACCCGAAAAGCGTTTATCCTTCAGTTCAGCTGTGTGGGGATTCGTCAGAAAGCATCGGGAATGCTGATTCGCTCGCGGGTTCCTATCGCTCGTGCGGGCATCTTGGTGTGCGAGCGAAACGGATAAGAAATTCGTCGCGGCGGATAAACGAATCTTCGAAAGTTCGGGCACAATACAAGCCATGCGCAAGCGGGTGGTAGCACTGGGGCTCTTGATCGTGGTGGGACTGTGTCTTTTCACGCCCTACAACAACTTCAAGCTCCTTGCTTCTCCCGTGGGTGGCAATCAGTTTCCGGTGCTGGCGCTGGCACTACTACTGCTCCTCTTGCCGTTTCGCGGGCTGACGCGGGTAGAGAAGCTCATGCTCTGGAGCATGGCGCTTCTGGCAAGCGGGATTCCGGGCTCTGGGATGATGCGCACCTTTATCCCCAACATCCCCGCTGCCGCCTACTTCTCCACCAGCACCAACGACTGGGAGCGCAAGGTCTGGGGGACGATGCCCGACTGGCTCAAGATGCCCGACACCGAGGCGGCGAAGGCATTCTTCAATGGATACCCGCGTGGGCAGGAGCATGTTCCTTGGAGCGCTTGGGCCTTGCCGCTCCTTGCCTGGGGAGCTTTTGCGCTGTGCTTCTTTATCCTGACGTTTAGCGTGGCCGCGCTCTTGCGCAAGCAATGGATCGAGAGCGAGCGCTTTGCTTTCCCCCTCGTACAGCTCCCACTGCTCCTTACCGAGCCGAAAAGTACTCTCTTACGGACGCCCACACTTTGGATTGGGGCGGGGCTCGCACTGGCACTCCACACGCTCAATGGCTTTCACAAGCTCTACCCGTCGCTGCCGGAGCTCACCACGACGATCAATGCGATGGACTTTCTCACCGAGCCACCGTGGAACCAGATCGGGCCGCTCCAGCTCTCGCTCTTTCCGCTGGCCGTGGGGATTGGGTTCTTGCTATCGGGCGAGGTGGGGCTCTCGCTCTGGCTCTTTTTTGTCCTCTTTAAGCTCCAGTGTTTGGTGGCGGGCTACCAGAACTGGGATCAGCCCGCCTCGCTCAGTGGCTTTAGCTTCCGGCTTTTCTACTCCCTCCAGGCGTTTGGCGGCGCACTGGCGCTGGTGGGTTGGATTCTCTGGGGCGCACGCAAGCACCTACGCACCACACTTGAGACCGATAAAAAGCTCCGTGGGGCGTTCTTTGGCTCCGTGATTGGCATTGTGCTCTGGGAGTGGGCGGCGGGGATTCCGCCTGCGCTGATCTTGGCGTCGCTGTTGATGATGGTTCTGGCGCTGGTGACGGTCTCTTGGGCAACCTGCCAGGCGGGCGTGCTGTTCATGGCGATGCCCTTCACGACGTTCGATGTGCTTGGGCCGCTTCTGGGGATGAGCACCGTTGCGCCACCGACGCTCTACACGCTCTATCGTGCGGAGTACGGCTTTGTCTACAACACCCGCGAGCTACTTCTTCCGGGGCTTTTAGGCGGCGCACGGGCCGCATCTGAGACAGGCCTGCCTCCCCGAAGGTATTTTGGGATCGCCGGGCTGACTCTAACCGTGGCGGTGCTGGTGGCGGGCTTTGCTTTGATTCGGTTGCCGTATCTCTCTGGTGGGACAGCGGCGTTTGAGTCGTGGACCTTTCGGACGGGGCCACAGATTCCCCTTCAGCTCGCCGCCAGCGCGGCTTCGTCGCCACTCCGACCCGCGCTGAGCAACCTCGGGCATGTGTTGGGCGGCTTTGTGACCGTGGCGGGCTTGCTACTCTGCCGGGTGCGCTTTGGCGTGGGCCTCCACCCGATTGGTTTTCTCACGGCTCCTGTCTACGGGCTCCACATGGCCTGGTTCTCGGTAATGCTCGGCTGGTTGGCAAAAACTCTGCTCCTGCGCCTGGGAGGAATGGGAGCCTACCGCCTTGCGCTTCCTTTCTTTCTGGGGCTGATTCTGGGCGATGCACTGAGCGCGGTCTTTTGGGTGATCATGGGAGTCCTGACCGGGATAGCCTACCAGGTGCTACCCGCATAAAAGTAAACGGAGTAAACAACGATGTTAGGGCATGAGCTACTGAGTAATGTGACCATACGCTTAGTCTGGGCAAATGGGCATGACTGGAAACCGGGAACCCAAACCGCGTCCTCCGCGCAAGAGTTTGGTGCTGTCTGGTTTGTGGAGAAGGGGCAGCTTCAGGCCACCTTAAATGGCAAGCGCTGGGTCTTAGAAGCGGGGGATGCACTACTCTTGCCTCGAAATGTAGACCGTGAGCGCTTGCTCACCGATACCGGTGTTGTCTGGTGGTCTACGGGGCTAGAGGCACAGCTCTTTGGTCGCCTAGACATCCTTCCCTTGCTTCATCCTCCGGTTCAGTGGCAACCCGATCCCACGACACGTGAGCTTCTTTGTCAGTGGATGCAGCAGGCCGCGCAGCAGTGGCCCGATAATGGACTAGGGTACCTACCGATCAGCTTGCCGCGTGACGAGCAGGCGATGCTGATTGGCGACGGGCTCGCCCATGCAATCTTTGGGCTTTGCTGGCGTGTCTTGAGCGTCCGTGAACCTACCGATAGCCCGCTTCGCATCACCGGCGCACCCGACTGGCTGGTTCCAGCCCTCTGGGCGATCCAAGAAGATCCCACCCTCACGCCAACCTTGCTTTGCGAGAAATACGCCGTCAGCCCCGCGCACCTGCGACGTTGCTTCCATCGCTTTGTGGGACTCTCTCCTCAGACCTATCTCATGGAGCGGCGTCTAGAGCGTGCCTGCCGCTTGCTCCGGAGCACCCACATGACGATTGCCGCGGTAGGAGAGGCGATCGGCTTTGAGAGTGTCTACACGTTTAGCCGCGTCTTTACGGAGCGCTTTCAGCTTCCTCCGTCGAAGTGGCGTAACTTGGGGAGGGAGCGAACTGGATAAAAAATCGTCTGCGGCGGATAAACCACGGCTCTGACGTTTCCCGTAGAATGGGCGTCATATGGAGTCAGGATGCTTCATATCACTTTCTCGTTTGAAGGAGTTATTCTTATGCGAAGCCGCAACCGAGCCTTTACGCTCATCGAACTCTTAGTCGTGATCGCCATTATTGCGATTCTTGCCGCTATTCTCTTTCCTGTTTTCGCGCAAGCCCGCGAAAAAGCTCGCCAGACAGCCTGTCTCTCTAATCTGAAACAAGTAGGACTTGCTCTGATGATGTACACACAAGACTACGATGAGACCAACCCACCCTACAACGATGGAGTGACAAACTTCAACGATCCTGCTGTCGTGGCGGCACGCCCTAATTTCTTGGGTTGCCTGACCCCTTATACTAAGAACCGGGGGATTTATTTCTGCCCATCTGTGCCGGATGCTGGGGGGGCGAATACCTGCAATCCCGTCAGTTGTACCAGCTACCTGGGCAATGCCCCGATTGTTGGAGCGACTCTCGCGATTGTTCCCAACCCCGCCGAGATCGTCTATGTCCAGGAGCTCTTTAACAAGCGCAACTTTGCCTTCATGCGACCACGTATCCTGAATGCGGCAGCGGGAACCTACCAGTGGTGGCACTTCCCCCGTGGGGTAGGGGCGCTCACAAACTATACTTTTGTCCATATGGAGGGCGGAAATGTTCTCTACTGCGATGGCCATGCTAAGTTTCGTAAGGCAACCTCAATGCGCTCACGTGACTTTGGCCTCACACCAGACGACCCTATCACGGTAGATTTCAACAAGGCCTACACCCGCGCATTTTAACGAGTGTCTGCCCTGCCCGAAGTCGATCTCTTCGTCGGGAAGGGCTTCGGGCGTTTTTTTGAGAACTTGCTAAGTCAATGAACTTTAAACTCACGGCAACTGAGGTCGCACACTTTCAGGAGCAGGGCTACCTTGGCCCCTACACGCTCTGCTCTCCCAGTGAGATGGCAGAAATTCGCTCGCGCATTGAAACGGAGGTGCTGACTACCGACGGTCCCAATCCCAAGACGCGCCTCCAGTGCCGCCACCTAGACCAGCGCTTTCTCTACGACCTCTGCGCCCACCCGGCGATCTTAGACCGTGCCGAGAGTCTCTTTGGGTCGGATCTGATTCTCTGGGCCACTTATTTTTTCAATAAAGAACCTGGAGGAAGCGAGATTCCCTGGCACCAGGACTTCAACTACTGGCCACTGGAGCCCGTGGTCAATCTCTCTGCCTGGCTGGCAATCGACCCCGTGACGGTTGAGAACTCGTGTGTCAATCTTATTCCGGGCTCACACAAGAAGCTTCTCAAGCACCTGCCCAGCCGCGAGGGCATGGCGTTTGGCGAGGAAGCCGATCCATCGCAAGTGGACGCCAGCAAGGCGATCCCGATGGAGCTTGCCCCCGGTGAGTTCTTTCTCTTCAATGAGCGCACGCTGCACCAGTCCCACAAAAATACCTCGCAGAAGCGGCGGATGGGGATGACCATGCGGATCACCGTGCCGTTTGTGAAAGTAACCCACGATATCAGCCCGCTCTTTCCCGGGCACGCCAATATCCAGCTTCGTGGCACGGATTCCCTCGGCTTCAACCGGCTTATCGCCCCTCCTGAGGCCCACTCGTGACACTCCGATGGGCCTTGGTGGGCTTGCTGTTTCTGGCGTCGGTGCTCAACTACGTGGACCGGCAGACCCTTGCGATTCTGGCCCCGACGATCCAAAAAGACCTGGGCATGACCGACCCGGAGTATGCGGCGGTCAATAACTTCTTCCTGGTTGCCTACACGATCTCCTATCTCGTCTCCGGGCGCCTCACCGACAAGCTGGGGCCGCGCAAGGCGCTGGCGCTCTATATCTCGTTTTGGTCGGTGGCCAACATGCTCACCGGGCTCGCGCGCTCTCTGGCCTCGCTGAGTGCGTTTCGCTTCCTGCTGGGCCTGGGCGAGGCGGGGAACTGGACAACCGCGCCCAAGCTGGTCTCGGAGTGGTTTACGGCCAAGGAGCGGGGGCTTGCTGTTGGTATCTACACCTTAGGCGCGACTATTGGGGCGACTATTGCGCCGCCGCTGATCCTCTGGCTGGCCTCGACCGGTCACTGGCAGAATGCGTTTTTTGCCACGGGGGCTGCGGGGCTTCTCTGGCTAATTCCCTGGCTGCTGGTGTATCGAAACGCTCCCCCCCCCCTAGCCCCCGCCGAACGGGGGGACAATCCGGGTACCCCGCGAAGCGAGGGTGGTGGGGCTAGGGGGAAAGTCATCCTCGGCCTGCTCCTGGCGCGCCTGCTCACCGACCCACTTTGGTACTTTATCCAGTCCTGGCTGGCCAAGTATCTTGTCGCGGAGCGTGGGCTGACCCAGCAGCAGGTCAGCATTACCTGGGTGGTCTTTCTCGCGGCGGACTTTGGCGCAATTGGCGGCGGCTGGCTCTCGGGAGTGCTCATCAAGCGCGGGATGCCAGTGGTGGTGGGCCGCCTGCGGGTGATGCTCCTCTGTGCTTGCTTGACACCGCTCACGGCGCTGATCGTGCTCGCCCCAACGGTCAATGCGGCACTGGCCTTTGCGATGGTCGTGACCCTGGCGCACATGGCCTGGATGATCAACGGTAGCACACTGGTCACCGATCTGATTCCCAAAGACAGGCTGGCGACAGTCTTTGGTTTAGTCGCCGCAGGGAGCACGCTGGGAGGGCTCCTGATGAACTCTCTGGTCGGAAATACCGTCGGTGCTTTCGGCTACCGCCCAACATTCTTTGCGCTCTCCGGGCTTCATCTTTGCGCCTTTATCATCCTGAGCATCGCTCTGAAGAAAAAATAAAACGATGTTTCTTTTGCCTTTACTTTGTTTGTCACAGACGGCACCGAGTCTGGTGGATCCCCAGACTCCCGCTCAGGCACGGCCCGCGTCGGCGGCGGCCAGCGATAAAGACCGCTGGAAGCTGGTCTTCTCCGACGAGTTCAATGATACGGTGATGGAACCGGCGAAGTGGACGGTCGAGACCACGAGCCGCAAGCGCCCCGATATCCTGGTGAAGTCCGATGCCGAGCAGGTCGAGGAGAAAGACGGCAACGCATTGCTCTACTACCGAAAATCCAAGACCGAGGATAACACCTACTTCGCGGGGCGCTTCAACTCCAAGGGGCACTTTGCGACGACCTACGGCTACCTGGAGGCGCGCCTGCACCTGGTCAAGCCCGAGGGCTACCAGACCGCGTTCTGGATGATGCCGGACCAAGAAGGGCTGACCGCTCCCAAGGGCATCACCGATGGAACGGCCAACGATGGTGCAGAGATCGATATTATCGAGGGCAATAAAGCAGGGGATACGTACTCGGCTGGTCTGCACTGGGACGGCTACGCCAAGCCGGCTCATAAGTCCAATGGGGCCATGGTCAAGGCACCCGGCCTCCATACGCAGGAGTACCACACGATCGGTTTTGAGTGGTCCCCAACGGCGCTGAAGTTCTACTACGATGGCACGCTCGTCCGTACCATAGATAAGCCCACACTCATCCCACAAGTGCCGCACTACATCATCTTCTCCGGGAGCTGCTTTGGGGTGAACGACTGGGTGACGGGCACAATCTTCCAAAACAAGCTCATCCAAGACGGCGGCACGGCAAGAGCCTACATCGACTATGTGCGAGTTTTTAAGCGAAATGACACAACAAACTAACCTCGCGACGACGGCGACTCTCAAAGCCTCGTCGATGCTCAATCCTGGCTACACGCCGACCAATCTCACCGATGGCAAGCTGACAAACGAGAGCCGCTGGGTAAGTGGGAGCACAGGGCCACACACGCTCACTCTCACGTGGACCACGCCGCAGACCATTGCCTGCCTGCAGCTCGGCACGGGCTGGCTCAATGAGGGCGCGTGGGGGAGTGAGTTCCACGACCTGAGCGTGCGCGATGGTGGGGGGCGCGAGCTGGCGAAGGTGATTGGCAACGACAAAACCGTGGTCGAACTACGCCTTGCAGCGCCCGTCACTACCGACACACTCCAGCTCGTCTTTGCCGATCCGGGCACCGTGCGCCTGGTCGAGGTACGTGTCTTTGGGCCATCTGCGAGCTATCCCGCCCTGACACTCCCCGGCGCGACGCCCCGCCCACGGCCCATCCCCATTTTTCTCAACCAGACCGGCTACGACCCCGACTCCCCAAAGCGCTTCACCGCTCCCACGCTCCCCGACGGCACGCCGTTTGTCGTCAAGCAAGGCGAAAAAGTACTCTTCAAGGGCACGATCCGAGGTGGCATCGGCGACTTCACCGCGCTCAAGACAGGCAAGGGGCTCTGTATCGAAGCCGCTGGGTTGGTCTCTGACTCGTTTGAGATCGCGCCCCTTATCACGCTTCGGACCTCGCTCGATCCTGCCTTGCGCTTCTTTGTGGACAACCGCTCACTGATCGGCACGCACCCGTCAGCCTACGGTGGGTCAGCCTGGCGTGATGGGACGTACTACAGCTACGAAGTGCCCTCGCTGGTGATGCTCTATCTCTCCAACCCGTCGTTTTTTGACCAAGTAAAGCGCGAGGTAGAGTGGAGGCCGCTGGCGACAAGCTTCAAGCAAGTGAAAGCCAATGGCGATGCAGGGGCGCTCGAAGCCGCCCAAGCGTACTTCCGCGAGATCGAGCCGCCCAAGCCCGATGCACCCGATATTGTCAAGCTGATCCACTGGGGAGTCGGCTGGCACCTGGTCAAGCCTGAGAGCGCGGACCCGTCGGGGGATCCCAAGGGGCGCCGCCTGCATCCGCAGACCGTCGAGCAGCTTGCGCTTTTTATCTACGCCTGGCCCTCGCTCTCCCGCTGGCTTCCGGTGAGTATTTACGAGCGTGCCAAGGCCTTCGTGCTGAAGAACTGGAACTTTGGGATCCAGACCGAAGTTGGCGACTACAAAGGCCGCGAGTGCCCGGGGCACTCGATCTTGCCCAATGTTCTTCTCTACGAAACAACCAAGGACAAGCGCTTCTTAGAGACCGCGATCACGCAGGCACGCTGGGTCTGTTCGACGCTGGATCCCGCCGATCCGAAAGTGACAAAAGGCCAGCGCATGAGCGAGCACATGCTGGTCACCGGCCTAACGACGCTCCTGCCACACGCCGAGCCAGTGATTCGGCCCTGGTTGGCGAAGTGGGCCGAGGTGATGATCGCGCGCTCTGACAATGCCTATGACTTTCGCAAGTACGACGAGGCCAACTGGACGCTGCCACGCTTTACGGCCGGCTCGCACGGAGGCGCGGGCTGGAACGAGCCGGGCAATATCGCGGGCTTTCCTGCCTGCGCACTCTCCGTGGCGCGGCTCACAGGCGATAAAAAACGTGCGGAGCGGCTGAGAGTGATCGCCACGGCACACTTTGATGCGCTCTTTGGACGCAATCCCCTCGGGGCGCACGCGGCGTTTCGGGGCCCTCAGGACTTCTATGGGGTTGAGCGCGGCTGGCCCAAGAAGTTCACCGACGATACCTGCGCTCGGCTGGAGCTTGTGCGCGGCACGCTTTCGTCCACGGCGGCCAGCGAACACTATCCCAACAATCCGGATGGCGCGTTTCGGCACCCGGAGGGCTGGACCGCGTTCAATGCGGCCTTCAATGTCGGGCTGGCCTACGCCTGTCGCGAGGCTACACGACTCTCGCGCAAGGGCAAGACCATCACGCTCCAGGCACCAATCTTCGCCCCCACAGCGACTATCACCGTGGGCACGACAGTGGTAGACTTAAAAGCAGTTAACCCAGAGCAGACGCTCTTTCAAACAACGACAGCTGCCACGGGAGCCCTGCGCTACGGCCACGGGTTTCTGGCAACGGAAAATTAACGATGTACGAAGCAACCCATGAGTTTGATGTCTGTGTGATCGGTGGCGGGATGTCGGGGATCTGCGCCGCGATCGCCGCCGCACGCAATGGGGCACGCACCGCCCTGATTCATGACCGACCGGTCTTTGGTGGCAACGCGTCCAGTGAGATTCGGATGTGGATCTGCGGCGCGCACGGCAAGCACAACAAAGAGACGGGGATTTTGGAGGAGCTTCAGCTGGAGAATCTCTATCTCAACCCGGCGCGAAACTACTCGGTGTGGGATGCGGTGCTCTGGAGCAAGATTCGCTTCCAGCCGAATCTCACACCGTTTCTGAACTGCTCCTGCACGGATGCCACGATGGACGGTGAGAGAATCGCCTCCGTGCGCGCCTGGCAGCTCACCAGCCAGACCTGGCACACGATCTCGGCCAAGCAGTTTATTGATTGCTCGGGCGATAGCATCCTCGCGGAGCTGACGCCTGCCGAGTACCGCGTCGGGCGGGAGGCGCGGGCGGAGTTTAATGAGGATATCGAGCCGGAGACCGCCGACCTAAAGACCATGGGCAACTCTCTGCTCATCCAGCTACGCCGCACCGACGAGCCCCAGCCCTTTACCGCACCGCGCTGGGCCTATAAGTTCTCTGGCCCCGACGACTTCAGCTATCGCATGAATGGGGTGAGTGGCCACAACTTCTGGTGGATCGAGCTGGGCGGGATCAACGACACCATCCGCGACTCGGAGGCGATCCGCGATGAGCTCGTGCGGGTGGGTTACGGGGTCTGGGACTACCTCAAGAACAAGGCCGACGAGCGTGAGAAGGCAACCAACTGGGCGCTGGAGTGGCTGGGCTCGCTGCCCGGAAAGCGCGAGAGTCGCCGCTATATCGGGGACTATATCCTGACCCAGAACGATATTCGCGCGGAAGGAAAGTTCGATGATATTGTCGCCTATGGGGGCTGGAGCATGGACGACCACCACCCGGCGGGGCTGCTCTACCCCGGCCGCCCGACGATTTTTCATCCCTCGCCCTCGCCCTACGGCATTCCCTACCGCTCGCTCTACTCGAAAAACGTCCCCAACCTCCTCTTTGCCGGGCGCAATATCTCGGTGACGCATGCCGCACTTTCATCGACGCGCGTCATGGCGACCTGTGCGGTGATCGGGCAAGCGTCAGGCACCGCGGCAGCGCTGTGCGTGACCAATAACTGCGAACCACGCCAGCTAGACATTGCGCTTCTTCAAGAAACCCTCATGGATGACGACTGCTGGCTCCCCGGCAAGCTCAAGCTGCCGGGCGCGCTCGCGTGCGCCGCAACTCTCTGCGGCGACCCTGCCAAGCGGCTCTTAGATGGCATGGAGCGCGATCGTGAGGACGAAGCCCATGCGTGGGAAGCGCCGCTGTGGGAGAGTGTCTCCTACCACTGGACAACCCCGCAAGCCATCGCGGGGGCGCGCCTTGTCTTTGACAGCGACCTCAGCAACACCAAGCGCATGGCCCATGTCTACCCCCAGAGCGCCAATCGTTGCGCAGTCCCCGACTCCCTCGTGAAGGCGTTTCGCCTAGAGGCCGAGGACGAGAGCGGCACCTGGCGCGAGGTCTACGCCGAGGAAAACAACTACCAGCGCCTCGTGCTAGTGCCCCTTGGCATTCACGCCACCGCGCTCCGCCTAACCTGCACTGCTACTTGGGGCGATGACCTGGCTCGGGTCTTTGCCTTCGAGCCCCTCGCTGCGTTTGTGCCAAAGATTCCCGCTCTCCCCGACGGCCCCACGTTTGCCGAGGTTCGTGCGCTCATCTCCCCAGAAGACCTTGCCGCTCCCGACAATGGGCTAGAAGAGACCGCGAAGCACGGAGCCCACGGGGCGTAGCAAGGATAAAATGCCTGCATGCAAAAGCAACACTCGGTCTCTGGGGTCTATCCCCACTTGGCGATGTTCAACGATGAAGGCGAGTGCGGCACGGGTGCGGTCGTGGTCTGGGCCGGGCGGCTGTGGGCGGTAACCTATGCACCCCACAAGCCCGTCGGCTCATCAGATAAGCTCTACGAGATCGCGCCGGACTTGACCCAGACCATCCGGCCGGAGAGTATCGGTGGGACACCCGCCAATCGCTTTATCCACCGTGAGTCCCAGCAGCTCTTTATCGGGCCGTATGTGATTGATGCCACGGGAAAAGTGCGCACGATCCCCTACACGAAGATGTTTGGCCGCCTCACCGGCAACGCCCGCCACCTCACAGATCCCAAGAACAAAGTCTACTGTGCCACGATGGAGGAGGGGCTCTATGAGCTCGATGTCCACTCGCTCGCGGTCACGGAGCTCTGGGCCGATGAGCAGCAGAAGACCGGGCGCAAGGCCAATCTCCCTGGCTACCATGGCAAGGGGCTTTACTCGGGGCAGGGGCGCGTGGTCTATGCCAACAACGGCGAGCACGGCGACCTCGCTCTCGTAAAGCCGGACATCCCCTCCGGCTGCCTTGCCGAGTGGAGCGGGCAGGCGTGGAAGGTCGTGCGGCGCAACCAGTTCACGGAAGTGACCGGGCCTGGGGGAATCGAGGGCAACAAAAACGACGCTGATCCGATTTGGAGTGTCGGCTGGGACCACCGCTCGCTGATCTTGCAGGTGCTAGATGGCGGCATGTGGCACAGCTATCGCCTGCCCAAGGCGAGCCACTGCTACGACGGTGCCCACGGCTGGAACACGGAGTGGCCGCGCATCCGGGAGATCGGGGAGCGGGACCTGCTAATGACCATGCACGGCACCCTCTGGCGCTTCCCCCACAACTTCCGCCCGAGCCAGTCCGCCGGGATCGCGCCGCGCTCGACCTACCTGAAAGTCATCGGGGACTTCTGCCGCTGGGGCGAGCGTGTGGTCTTTGGCTGCGACGATACCGCTAAAAACGAGTTTCTCAACAAGCGCGCCGCCAAGGGCAAGCTCGCCGGGCCGGGGCAGTCGCAGTCTAATTTGTGGTTTGTCGAGCCAAAGCGCCTGGATCACCTCGGCCCCGCCCTCGGGCGCGGCGCACTCTGGCTGAAAGACACGGTCGCTGCCAATTCGCCCTCCGAGCCGTTCTTGCTCGCGGGGTACCAAAAGCGCGGCCTCCACCTCACCCACACCGAAAATACCTCCGTGATGGTCACGCTGGAAATCGACGAGCGCGGCGATGGCCACTGGCGCACCGCACGAAAGATCGCTCTTGCCCCGCAAGGCACTCTCTGGACCGAGCTAAAGGAGCGCGGCACCTGGCTCCGGCTCCGCACCGACAAGCCCTGCCAGAGCATCACGGCGGTGGTGCAGTATCGAGCCACCCCCCTAGCCCCCGCTGGGCGGGGGGACAAAAAGGAAAATTCCTTCTCTCTCCCCCGCCGGACGGGGGTAGGGGGGGCGAACGCCCTTCTCTACCCCCGTGGCGCAAACCTCAAGACCCTCCGTGCGGTTATCACAGACGGCGGTGTCTACGATCTGGATGAGTCACTAACCTTGCGGCGCATGGACGATCCCACGGGGGCGGTCTGGGCACGGGAGAACTATGCGATCCCTAGGAATGTCTTGCAAGAAGACGCGGCCTCGATGATCTATACCGATGAGCAAAAGCAGCGCTGGCGGCTCCCGAAGTTCCAAGCAAGCGAGGGGCGGGTCTGCCGCGAGGTCTGCACCGAGCGGGATCTCTTCCATGCCCATGGGACATTCTATGAGCTCCCCGCCGAGAACGCAGGAGGCTTTGGCAAGATTCGCCCGATCACCACGCACGACAGAGTGCTCTACGACTACGCGTCGTGGCGTGGCTTGTTGGTGGTCAGTGGCATTGTCAGCGAGGACTTTGGGCGCATTGTCCGCTCCGACGATGGCAAGCTGACCCTCTGGTTGGGCGTCGTGGACGATCTCTGGGCACTGGGTAAGCCACGAGGCGAGGGTGGAGTCTGGAAAAACACCCCCGTGCGTGCCAATATCCCCTCAGACCCCTATCTGATGACAGGCTACGACAAAAAGACCTTGCACTTAGAGCACCAAGAGCGCACACCGCAGACATTTCGCGTTGAAGTAGACATCACGGGCGCTGGGCTCTGGGTTCCCTATGATCGTTTTACTATCGAGCTGGGTAAGCCTCTGGTCCATATGTTCCCCGCGGCTTTTGGGGCCTACTGGCTACGCGTCGTGCCAGAAAAAAGTGGGACGGCAACGGCAGAGCTACTCTATTCCTGAGCGATTTGAATAACAAAATGTCTCTGGCGGATAAACATCACCCTCGGAAGATTCTGTATAGTCTCACTATGCCTGAGCTACGCTTGCTTCCGGTGCCGAGGACGGCAGCCTTTCGCGACGAAAACTACTACATTTGGTGTGGGAGCATGATCCGCACCGAAGAAGACAAAGGCAAGTGCCATTTGTTCTACTCCCGCTGGCCGCGTAAGCTGGGACACTACGCTTGGGTGACTCACTCGGAGATCGCCCACGCGGTCGCGGACTCGCCGCTGGGGCCGTACCGCCATCAGGATGTCGCGCTGCCGGTGCGGGGGAAAGAGTTCTGGGATGGCCTCTGCACGCACAACCCAACTATCCATAAGTTCGGCAACAAGTACTACCTCTACTACATGGGCAACACCGGCGACGGGGTGGCGATGAAGACGCTGAACTGGACGCACCGCAACAACCAGCGAATCGGGGTTGCGGTGGCCGACTCGCCCTATGGCCCCTGGAAGCGCTTTGATAAGCCCGTTGTTGATGTGACGCCGGGCTTTCACGATGCGCTCATGACCAGCAACCCCGCTGTCTGCGCCACGCCCGAGGGCAAGACACTCATGGTCTACAAAGCCGTGGGAACCCAGAAACCCGCCCCCTTTGGTGGCCCCGTGGTGCATGTCGCCGCCCTCGCTGAGACCCCAACCGGGCCGTTTGTGAAGCACCCAACCCCGGTCTTCACCAAAGAAGGCGTGCTCTTCGCCGCCGAGGACCCGTATATCTGGCTAGACAGTGCGAGCAAGCGCTTCTGGGCGATTGTCAAAGACAACGAAGGGCACTTTACGCACGCCGGGAAGTCCCTGGCACTTTTTATGTCGCACAACGGCTTGGATTGGGCACCTACCGAGAACCCCCTGATCTCCACGACCGAGATTACGTGGGCTGATGGCAGGAAACAAAAACTCAACTCTCTGGAGCGGCCTCAGCTCTGGCGCTCCGCCGATGGAAAAGAGGCCGTGCTTTTCTGTGCCTGCGACGAGACCAAGGAGCGCACGCACTCCTTCAATCTCGCGATCCCGGTGGAGCTTCGCTAGTGCAGGCTGTACTAAAGAACGCTGCCTACACGCTGAGTGTCCTCGCTGATGGCACCCTCGCGCTTGTCGCCAACGCAGGGGGGGCTCCTGTGCACTTCGCACCGGAGTTTATCGTGCTCCAGCGCGACGACGACCCGAAAGTGACGCTCCGTCGCGCCGAGCTGCCGCAGAGCATCAACTACAGTGTTCCCACCTGGCTTCGCGCTTCCGGGTCTGCAGATAGCTCCCTGAAAGCCGCGGCGACCAATACCAAGATCACCGCAGGCGATGGTCTGGACCCCGCGACCCTCCAGGGCAGCGGAGCCAACCGCACGGGCAATCTCTTCCGCGCTGCCGCTTCCGTTGCGCTCACGGCAGTACGCACGGAGGTGGTTGGGCAGACAGCTCACTGGCACTTTCCCGAGCACGCCGATTTCTCGCTCACCGCCGAGGTCACGCTCTTGCCAGGACGCGAGAGTCCACGCTTGCGGTTTGTCTTCACGACCAAGCGGGCCGGGTTCTACTCCGTGGGCTATCTCGGGGCCGCCGCGACCGAGCCCACAAGCACTCAGGAGAGCTGGCAACCCCTGATCTGGCAAGAGAAGCGCTTCCCCAGCGCCTCGTTTCTCACGCCCGCCTTCCACTGCCCCCTCCCAACAACCTTAGTGATGGCGCAAGACCGAACCTATGGCCTGATCGCCGAGCCCCGCGAGCTGCCGTTTCAGCCACTCCCTACTTTTGAGAACTCCCGCTTTGGGGTGGCGCTCCGCGACAGCGATGGCAAGGCCCGCCCGATGCTCTTTGCCCCGATGCTGGGGGGCACGGGCTCGCAGCGCCAGCCCGGCGAGTCGTTCACGTTTTCGCTACGGCTGATCGTGCAGCCAAAGCCGCTTCTCGCCACCTACCAGAGCTTGGCGCGGGAGCTCTACAGCTTCCAGGACTACCGCCAGAGCACGACCCACTCGCTGAACCAGGCGCTGGAGAACATGGTGGCCTATGGACTGAGTGAGTACAATCGGTTTAACACGGAGCTCAAGGGCTTCTCCTATGAGACCGACGCGCCCGGAACCGTGAAGAATGTCTCCGCGCTCCATCCGCTCTCCGCAGCCCTGGTGCTCGATGACCGCGAGCTCTACGAAAAACGCGCCTACCCGCAGATCGAGTACCTGCTCTCCCGAGAGAAGTTTCTCTTTTCGACAACGCCCGATATCAAGATCCAGAACCCGTCGTGGCGCTTGCTCGGGCCCTGCGCCCCGCTCTCCGAGCTGGCGGCGCTCTACGCCATCAGCCAGCGACGCTCGCCGCTGTTGCTGCGCTATGCCACCACGCTCCTGAAGCAAAAACGCACGCTGAACTTGGACACGCCCCAGTCTGAGGACACCTGGCAGAACCTCCTGGCGCTCTACGACGCCACGGGTGAGCGGCGCTGGCTCGATGCCGCACGCACCAAGGCTGATGCGTACCTAAAGTCGCACGTGCAGACCCGCCAGAGTGAGTTTGCCCCCGGCTCGTTTTTCTGGAATAGCTTTGTCCCTGACTTTTTTGCGCTCCTCACCCTCTACGAAGCGACCAAGGAGAAGCGCTACCTAGAAGCCGCCCACGACGCTGCCCTGCGCTTCACGCAGTTTATCTGGCTCTGTCCCGTGATTCCCCGCCAGGCCGTGACTGTCAACAAGGGAGGCAAGGCACCGGTCTATGGCTACCTGGCGAAGCGCACCGATGGCCCCCTGTCCGTGCCTGAGGAGACCGTCCCCGCCTGGCAGCTCTCGGAGATTGGGCTGACGGCGGAGGCCGCAGGGACGAGTGTGGGGCACCGGGGGATCTTTCTGACCTGTTTTGCCCCCTGGCTCCTCCGAATTGCCGCGCTCACCGGGGATGCGTTTCTGCATGATCTTGCGCGTGCCGCTGTCGTGGGGCGCTACGCCAGCTTTCCGGGCTACCACATGAACACGGCACGGACGACGGTCTACGAAAAGCCCGACTACCCACTCCGTCCCTTTGAGAAACTCAGCTACAACTCGTTTCACTTTAACCACAGCTGGCCGCATATCGCGCTCTTGCTGGACTACCTGATCTCCGAGGTCGAGACCCGTAGCCACGGCACCATCCGCTTCCCGGGGCGCTACGCCGAGGGCTATGCCTACCTCAAGAACCGCATCTACGGTGATCGGCCGGGATTCTGGAAGGGCGAAAAAGATGCCTGGCTCTGGATGCCGCGTGGGCTTGTCGCGGTGAGCAGCCCACAAGTCAACTACATCGCTGCCCGAAGCGGCGACAACACGACGCTCTATCTCGCACTGGCGAACCAGTCGTCGGAGCCGGTGCAGGTTACGCTGACACTCAACCAAGCACTCCTGCCTGGCCTGAAAGGGAACCAGCGGCGCATGCGCATTGGGCCCAAGGGGATCGCCACCCTTAAGATTTCCGGTGTACAGATCCAGCCTCGGTTCCAGACAGAGCTGCTCGGCACGCCGGGGAAGCCCTGGGCACGCGACGAAGCCCGGGCACCGTTTATCCAAGGAGAGGTGATCGGGATGATCCTCAACCTAGGACCGAGCCTCCAGAGCGCCTTTGTCTACCTCCAAGGTACCTCGCAAGAGATTCGTGAGGCGCGGCTGATCTACCAGATAAACGACTCTCCGGAGGTCACCCAAACCGACAGCCGGTACCCCTTTGAGTTCACGATCACGCTTCCCCCCGAAGCGAAGGCGTTTACCTACCGCATCGAAGCCGTGACTGTCGGCGGCAAACTTCAAAAAACGGTGCCTCAGACGCTCCAGAGAGAACCATGATGCTATACCTCGCACTTGCGCTTGCGCTACAGCCTCCCGCTCCTGAGCCTGCCCGCTGGACAGGGGAGGGGTACACACTTGTCTGGTCGGATGAGTTCACCAGCAAGTCCCTCGACACGAAAAAGTGGGTTTTCCGCACCGACAGCAAGCACTGGAGCACCCAGAAGCCCGAGAACGTGCGGGTCGCAGACGGCTTCTTGCGCCTGGAGCTTAAGAAAGAGGACGCGGGCGATAAGCACTACACGGGAGCGGGGGGGATCTCTAAGAAGCCCTTTACCTACGGCTACTACGAGGCGCGCTTCAAGACCCCGCCCGGCGCAGGCTGGCACTCGTCGTTCTGGCTCATGACCCACGATGGCTCCGGGGGAACCAGCCCCAAGGCCACCAACCAGGAACTGGATATCATCGAGAACGACTCGATTAGCCCGCTGGGCTACGGCGTCAATACCCACAAGTGGAACCCCGAGCCCCACCAGAGCTTTGGCGGCAAGCATGTCAAGACCCCCGATCTCTCCGCTGACTTCCATACGTTTGGTTGCGAGTTCACCCCCACGACCGTCAAGTACTACTTCGACGGAGCGCTGGTGCAGACGGTCGATGCCACGAAGTTTGCCCACAGCCCCCAGCACATCTGGCTGACCAGTATCGCCTCCCAGCTCGGGCGAACGACCGCCGTTGACGATACCAAGCTCCCCGCCGCCGTGCTCTTTGACTATGTCCGCTACTATGAAAAGAAGCGCTGAACCGCTCGTGCTGGCCTTCGACAAGCCCGCCACGGTCTGGACCGAGGCACTGCCGCTGGGCAACGGGAGCCTCGGGGCGATGGTCTTTGGCGATGTGGAAAAAGAGCGTCTCCAGCTCAATCCGGAACACTCACCCACGCAAGCATTCGGGCAGACAGAGCAGCCACCTGCCGAGTCCGCTACGTCACGAAACAATACAGCAAGGCACTCCGCAAGGGCGATAGCTTGACGCTTCCGCTGAGGTCAAAATGACACGAAACTTCCTGCGCCGCCGGTTGGAAACCGGCGTCTGCAATGGCGTCCCGCCGCAAAGCCCATTCCGGGCTGGTGATTCGTTAGCCCGGAACGGGCTTTGCAGCCGAAGGCTACTGCAGATGCCCAATTCCATTGGGCGAGCCAAAAATGTCCTGGCGTTACTACTGGTGCTCGGGGCCATGCTTCCGGCACATGCGCAGCCGCCTGTGGGTGCAGGCTACGAGCTACTCTTCTCCGAGGAGTTCGACGGTGACAAGGTCAATACGGCGCACTGGCGCTTTCGGGAAGACCGGCGCACCGATAGCTACATGAATGGGCTCAATCGGCGGCAGAATGTTGCGGTGGCGGGCGGCTCGCTGCTGATCACAGCGCGGCAGGAAATGATCGACGGCAAGCCGGAGAACACGGGCGGGGGGCTCATCAGCAAGCACCAGTTCGGCTACGGCTACTACGAGACCCTCTCCAAGCCGTTCATGGCGGGGCGCGGTGTCCACTCAGCGTTCTGGCAGCGGGGCGGCTCAATTCCCAACAACACGATCTTTGAGATTGACTCTTACGAGATAGATTCCGGCTCCTGGATGGGGTGCAACAATCTCTATCTCCAGCTCGGCACTAAAGCGCAGAGTGTTCCGTGGCCGCACCGGGCGCATGTCCCGTTTGCACTACGCCCCGATGGCTGGTTCCTCGATGCCTACGAGTACACCCCGGAGGGCGTGATCTTCTACGACAACGGGAAAGTGGTCGCAAAAGCCGAGTGGAAGGAGCTGACTGCAGCCCAGTGTGTCTGGCTGACGGCACTCAATGGCGTGGGGAAAGTGGATACTGCTAAGCAGCCAGGCGTGACGGAGTTCGCCTACTTTCGCTACTACGCAAAAGACTATCCGGGCGTAAATCTCCTTCCCAATGGAAGCTTTGAGTACAACCAAGACCGTGGTGACCAGCCCATCGCCTGGCAGCAAGACGGCACACCCGGCGCGGGGAAAGTGATCGCGGGTGAGGCGGCGCGGGATCGCTACAAGCTGCGCCACGCCAGCCCCGGCGGCGCGTACCACATCATGACCCACCAGAGCCTGGAGTTTATCCGCAACGGGGAGTACCAGCTCACGGCACGTGTTCGTAGCTCTGGTGGCCAAAAGACCGCGCGATTAGTGGTTCGTGGTTACGGTGGCCCCGAGCTGGTGCTGACAATTCCTGTGGCGGTAGGCTGGACAAAAATCGCGCTTCCCAAGATTCCAGTGAGCAATCACGGTGTTACGATCGCGATTGAGTCGATGGGAGAGGCGGGGCAGTGGCTGGAGTGCGACGATATTCAGTTCCTCAAGCCCGGCAAGGCCGCGCCATCTGCCGAGCCGTTCTCTCTACGCCTGGAGCCTCCCTGGCAGCTAGCACAGCGCGAGCCGATTGCCTTCACGGGGGACAATAAGTTCTACTTCTTCGACCGCAGCGTAGGCCGTGGCGCGGCGATCTCGGTGGACTTGACGATGAACCCGGCCAAGCGCCAGGACGCGGCCCTGCTGGCGCGTCAGCCCAAGACGGGGACGGCGGGCTGGTCGGTCTTGCTCACGCAGCAGGGACAGGTGGTCTTTCGGATCGGAAGCGGGGCGAGCCACCAGGACGTGGTCGCCGATGTGGGCTATGCGGTGGGGAAAGAGACACGCGTCGTCTGCGTGTTTGACCGGGGCACGGCGACGATCTCGCTCGATGGGAAGCAGGTTGCCCAAGCGACAGGGATCGCCTGCACCACCGACGATGCCACGGCGGCGGGGCGGCTCGGGGCGGTGAACGATATCTACGATGCGGTCAGTGACGTGATCGCGCCCGGTACGCCGTCGGCGGCACCCCGCAAGTACAAGAACTATGTCGGCACCCTTCGCGCGGTTACGGTCGATAACGCCGTCCCCGGCCAAACGCGTAGAGCGAACTAAGCACGAGGAATCCAAGCACAACCCAGGGCAGGCGTGAGGGCGGCGCTTGCGCCGGGAGCGTGAAGGTAAAGCCGAGCCGCGGCGAGGTAGGCGCTCTTAAGCGGGGCGTAGCGGTTCTCGTAGCGGACCTGGTGCGGGCCGGGCGCGAGCGTGGGAAGGGCAGCGGAGAGCCGGAGCACCGCCGCCGCCTCGTGTGCAAACTTAGGGTTCTTGCTTCGCTTTTGAAAGGCCTCAGTGAGCTGCTCTCCGGGGGTGAAGACCAGCTCGACCGTGACCTCTCGCGACGTGACCCCGATGTCGCTTGTCTGCGCCAGCTCGTCGCGCGGATGGGCATGGGCAGAGAGCGGTATGAGTAGGGCTAGGAGCACCAGCAGGCTACTTGGTAAGCGCAGCATAGTAGGCGGCACTTCCCGTCGTAGTCGGGCCGCCCCAGGCAAAGTAGGTCTTGTCGAGATTCGCCTTGGCCGCCGCAAGCTTCGGGGCCGCGCCGTCGTCGTTGAGGTTCCCAATCCACTCTCCTAGCAGCTCCATGAGTAGTTTTTTCTGCGGGTCGGTGAGCTGGGAGCCGGGGATGCCCTCTGGCGTAAGGGCCTGAACCAGAGCAAAGCCCTTGGTCATTTAACCTGATTTGCTTAGGACACTTTGGAGGAGCGCATGCACGGCTTTGAGCTGTACCTCGCTCAGATCGCCCATTCTCAGTCCCTTACGCTGAACCATCCCTGATGGTAAGTTGGACTAACGCACCCGCTGCGCCGTGTCGGTAAACTCAAAGCTCATGAGTTTGCGCTGCTCGGGCGAGAGTGTCGCCAGAAGCGCCTCACCTGCCGCTACCACTTTCTTGGTTGTCGCGTCTGCAACTACAGCCTTGGGGGCTTGAAAAGAGTGGGCATAGACACTTACCCCAAGGCCAACGGCAAGGGAGATAGAGAACGCAAAGATTAACTTTTTTATCGTGGAGAGAGGATACCGCGAGATCATCAAGAAATAATGAAGTCATGAATATCCCTGAGATGTACTACGGCGACTCGTCGCGCCTCGGACGACCTTTTGCCAAAGACCCGTCGGTGATTAAGTTTGCAAAAAAGTACTGGATGTACTACTCCATGCCGCCCTTTGATCCCAAGCTTGCACCGCCCGACGCCCCCAAGGGCTGGGGGATTGGGATCGCCACGAGTACGGACTTAACGCACTGGACGAAAGTGGGGGAGGTGCTGGGCAAGCCAGGAACGGTCGAGGAGAGCGGCATCTGTGCCCCCGGCGCTCGCGTCTTAGACGGCAAAGTCCATCTCTTCTACCAGACCTACGGCATGGGGCCCAAAGACGCGATCTGCCACGCCGTCTCCCAAGACGGCCTACACTTTGACCACGACCCGACCAACCCGATTTTTCGGCCCAATGGCGCGTGGAACTGTGGCCGCGCGATAGACGCGGAAGTCTTCCCCCTTGGCGACAAGCTCTATCTCTACTACGCCACCCGTGATCCCGCGTTTAAGATCCAGCTGCTCGGCGTGGCCGTCGCCGAGCTAAAGTCTGACTTTGGGCGGGCAGCATGGACCAATCTCTCCACCGACGGCCCGATGCTTGCGCCAGAGCTACCGTGGGAGCGAGACTGTATCGAGGCCGCGACGATCTGCCAGCGCGGTAAGACACTTTTTCTGTTCTACGCGGGAGCCTACAACAACGCGCCGCAGCAGATCGGGGTGGCTACCAGCACGGATGGCATTCACTGGAGGCGCCTTAGCGATCAGCCGCTTCTTCCCAATGGCAAGCCCAGTGATTGGAATGCGTCAGAGTCCGGCCATCCCGGTATCTTCGATGAGCGCGGCAAGACGGTGCTTTTCTTCCAGGGCAACAACGACAAGGGCAAGACCTGGTTTCTCTCGCAACGACGAATAGTGTGGACAAAGGGAAATCTTCCCGCACTAGAGAATGAGACTAGATGAAAGCTCCTGATCTCCGTGGGCCGATTGTGCGTAAGGCCGTCCGGCCTAAAGTTACCACTGAGGGCGTCGAGGCCAAGGGCTACAAGGCCGAGAACACAGCGCCCCAAGGCAAGCCTCAGGCAGGCAAGTGGGTCTGGCTCGCGGGAGAGGGCCACGCCACGCTCTTCCGCAAAGAGGTGACCGTCAAGCGCGTTCCCAAGCAGGCGCTGGCCTATCTTAGTGCAGACAATGCGTATCGCCTCTGGATCAACGGAGTCTTGGTGGCACGCGGGCCTGCCGATATTGGCATGGACTACCACCGCGTGCCCACCGGAAAGTACTTCTACGACACGGTGGACATCGCGCCGTATCTAAAGCCGGGTGTCAATACTGTTGCCGCCGAGGTCTTCTTTACCAAGCTGATCGGCTGGGAGGGCTCGCGCGGGCAGGGAGGATTCTTCCTCGACGCGCCGGGCATCACCACCACGGATGCGACTTGGCAAGCGGCGCCCTGCAAGCACTGGGTCAAGAAATCCAACTGGCACTACGAGGCTGCCGCCGAGCCCGACGGCTGGCGCGAGAGTGGCTTTGATGCCTCGGGCTGGAGCGCGGCGACACTGATCCCCGACCTCTGGCAGCCCTTTGTTCCCAGCCAGATCCCCGCCCGCATGGAAGTGATGTATCCAAGCCTCCCCCCTAACCCCCGCCCGGCGGGGGGACAAGCAGGAATAATCCTCTTCTCTCCCCCGTCGGACGGGGGCAGGGGGGGCGGGCAACCCCAGCGCATCCGGTGGGACCGCGTGCTTCCGGCGTATCTCAGCTTCGTTATCAAAGGTGGCAAGGGCGCGACTCTGACCATCGAGCCTAACGAGCCCAATGCACCAGGCCACCACCGGATGGCGACCGCGACCCTCGCCGGGGGCATCCAGACCTTCGAGCTGCCCTTCATGGACAGCTTCTCTGTGGTGAATCTCTCCGCCAAGAATGTCACCGAGCCGCTAGAGATTTTAGACATTCGCGCCAGCTTTGTCTCCCAGCCCGTGGCCTACCGAGGGAGCTTTGCGTGTAGCGATCCTGCCCTCACTCGGCTCTGGTCCGTGTGCCGCTGGGCGACCCAGATCTGCCTCCAGACCCATCATTTAGACTCGCCGCACCACCAGGAGCCCATCAGCGATCCGGGGGACTATCTCATCGCATCGCTGGTCAACTACGCCGCGTTTTTCCAGCCCGCCCTCACGGTTCAAGACTCACGCAAGTATGCCTGGATTCTGGAGCAGTGCAAGAACCAAAACTTTCATACCAGCTATGCGCTTCTCTGGCTCCAGATGGTGCTGGACTACTGGGATCACACAGGAGAGGACTCGTTGGTTCGTGAGCTTGCGCCGCAAATCCACTCGCTTCTCGATACGTTCACGGGCTACATCGGCAAGAACGGCCTGATCTCCGAGGCGCCCAACTACATGTTCATGGACTGGGTGGATATCGCGGGCTTCCCCGGCCACCACCCGCCTGCCGTGATCGGACAGGGTTACATGACAGCGTTCTTCTATCGCGCCCTCGCCGATGGAATCCGTGTGGCGGAGCTGATGAGAGACGCGGCTCGTGTCCAAGCCTTCACCCGCACTCGTACTGAGCTTTTAGCGGCCTTTGAGCGTGAGCTGTGGGTGCCAGAGAAGGGGCTGTATCGGGATGGCAAGCCGTTCCAGACCCATGTCAAGCCGGGACAGTGGCTTCCCGCGGATAAAGAGATCGAGACTTTCACCGCGCACTTGCAGTTTCTCGCTGCTCTCTACGACCTCGCGCCTAAAGAGCGGCAGGCGGCGATTGTGGAGAAGGCGATCACGGCGGCGAACTTTACCTGCCAGCCCTACTTCATGCACTTTGTCTTCGCAGCGCTGGCGCACACGGGATTGTTCGAGAAATACGCACCCGAGCAGCTTAAGCGCTGGAAGATTATCGAGGACACGCAGTCACTACGCGAGATGTGGGATCGGGGGGACCTGAGCCACTCTTGGGGAGGGACACCGCTCTATCAGCTCACCACGGAGGTGCTCGGCGTGCGCCCAACCTCACCGGGCTTTGCGACCTTCACGGTTACCCCAAAGCCGATGGAGCTGAGCTGGGCCAAGGGAGTCGTGCCCACACCTCACGGTGAGATTCGCGTCGAGTGGCGTAAGCAGGGGAGCCAGCTTACTCTCGTGCTCACGGTTCCTAAGGGCTGCCAAGCCACAGTCACACTCCCCGGAAGTGAGAAAGCGACGATCTTTGGGCCCGGAGTCGGTAAACTGTTGGCATGATCAAGCCACTTCCTCGGGCACACGCCCACAACGACTACGCCCATCCACGGCCCCTCTTAGACGCGCTGGAGCAGGGTTTTTGTAGCGTCGAGGCAGATATCTATCTAGAAGGCGGAAAGCTCCTGGTCGGGCATGACAAGAAAGACTTAAAACCCGAGCGCACTCTCACGAGTCTCTACCTGGAGCCGCTCTGGCAGCGCGTGAAGGCCAACCGAGGAAGTGTCTACCCGGAAGCCTCACCGCTGACACTGCTTGTGGACATCAAGACCGACGGTGCACGCGTCTATGCCGCCCTCAAAGAGGTGCTCAGGCCCTACGCCCCGATGCTCACGCGCTTCGAGAACGGCAAGATTCAGCGCCGCGCCATCACGGTAATCCTCTCTGGTGACCGTCCCCGTGAGATTCTCGCCGCTGAACCTTACCGCCTCGCTGCCCTGGATGGCCGCCCTGACGACCTAGGCAAGAACCTCCCCGTCGCGCTCTTTCCTCTCATCAGCGAGAGCTGGTTTACGCTCTTCAAGTGGTACGGAAGCGGCCTGATGGGCGCGGCAGACCGCCAGAAACTCTCGGATCTGGTGGCGCAAGCCCACACCCAAGGCCGCACCATTCGCTTCTGGGCCGCCCCCGACAACCCCGCCGGCTGGGAAGTCTGCTGGCGCGCGGGTGTGGACTACCTCAACACCGACAAGCTCGCCGAGCTGGCAGCCTTTATTCGTAAACAGGCATAGAGGAAGCACGTTGCTCCCTGCCGAATCTGGTTGCATGACGGACGATCTTCTTCTTACGGGGCGCGTTGCCCTGATTGCCGGTGGAGCGGGCAGTATTGGGCAGGCGGTGGCGGCGCGGCTCTCGGTGTTTGGGGCGACGGTGGTGACGGCGGACCGACCGGGTTCGATTGCGGACTTGCAGACCGATCTACGCGATGCCAGCGCGGCGGATGCGCTGGTGGCGCAGGTGCTCCAGACCCACGGACGGCTCGATATGCTCATCAACTGCCAGGGAATCACCGGGGCGAGCGTGCCGCTCTGGGAGCAGACGGATGAGAACTGGGATGCGGTGCTCGAAATCTGCCTCACCAGCGTCTTTCGCCTCTGCCGCGCGGCAATTCGGCCCATGCGCGAGGCCCAGCGTGGCGCGATTGTGAGTATTGCGTCGGTGGCGGGCAAGGAAGGCAACCCGAACCTGTCGGCCTACTCCACGGCCAAGGCAGGCGTGATTGGTTTCACCAAGTCCGTCGGTAAGGAAGTGGCAAAAGAGGGGATTCGGGTCAACTGCGTTGCCCCCGCGCAGATCGCCACCCCGATGCTGGAGCAGATGACGCCAGAAGTAGTGAACGCGCTCCTCTCAAAAATCCCGATGGGGCGGCCCGGCACAATTGATGAAGTTGCCAGCGTCGTGCACTTTCTCTGCTCGGACGCCGCGAGCTTTGTCACGGCGCAGTGCTACGATATCTCGGGCGGGCGCTGTACGTACTAATGAGCAACACACTGGTCTTTGGGCCCCTGCCCTGCAATGAAGTTCTCGGTTTTGCACGAGCGCCACAGCTCGACTACGGCGCACCCGAGACAACCCCAGACGTGCTGGGGACGATCTTGGTGGAGAGTGGCGCAACGGCAGCGATCTGGGCGCCACCACCATTGGATTTTCTCGCGGCAACTCAGGCAAGCTACGCGCTGGCCTGCGCCGCCGCCGATGTGGGGCTAAAGCGCGTGGTCGTGATCTCGACCATGCAGCTCTTCTCACGAATTCCCCAGAGCTGGCACCTGGGCACCAACTGGCGACCTCGCGCCACGCGCAACAAAGAGACGCTGCTGCCGCTACTCGCCGAGCTCTCGTTTCAAGAAGTGGCGCGTGCGACGGGGCTGGGCGTGACGGTACTACGGCTGGGTGAGGTTTCTCTAGGCGAGGCGGCCGAGGCAGTACGGCAATCTCTGAACGATACGAAGCCTTGGGTAGTGCGGCACGTGGGTGAGGCACCAGGGCGGCCCGAGACCGACGGCGGCAAGCCCTGGCGCGAGACTCTGGGGCCAGTGGAGCCGATTGCCTCGCGAGAGGCAATTCGAAAAGTGGCAGTTCTAGGTGCCGGTGGGCCGATTGGGCGCACCGTCGCCGATGCACTTAAAGACCACTACACACTGCGCCTCGCCGATATCGCGCCGCTGGCCGAAGCGAAGCCGCAAGATCCCAAAGCACCGATTGCCCGTCCGTTGCCCGCGCCGCATGAGGAGGTGCATCTGGATGTGCGCCAGCTTAGCTCGGTGATAGACGCTTGTAAAGATTGCGATGCGGTCATTAATCTCACCGTGGTGCGCCCGGACTTTGCGGGGGCGTTTGCGGTCAATGCGTTGGGGGCGTGGAATGTCGGGCAGGCGGCAGCGATCATGGGCATTCGCCGTGTTGTGCAGACCGGGCCACAGCTCATCACGCTCCACGGCGAGAACGACTCTCTCTACGACTACCACCTTGCCTCGGATACCCCAACCCGGCCTGGTCGGCATCTCTACGGCCACAGCAAGTTTTTAGGCAATGAAGCGATGCGAGTCTTGGCAGAGTGGTACGATCTAGAAGTTCCAAATCTCATGTTCAATGGCTTCGCCCAGCCTGACACGGTGAGCGAGCACGGAACCTCGGCGATGATGCTGACCTGGCAGGACGCGGCGCGGGCGATCAAGTGCGCTCTGGAAGCACCGTCGCTACCCAGTCCCTACGAGGAGTTTCACTGCGTCGCCGATTTTCCGCATGACCAGTGCCGCACCGAAAAAGCGCGGTACCTGCTGGGCTGGCGACCTCAAGACACCCTGGAAGGACTCTGGCGCAGACCCTAACCACCGACGAGCTCTTCGCGTGCCGGAGGTGGGCGGCGTCGGTGCCGCTGGTGGGGGAGGCCAGCCCGGCACGGGCTTTGCAGCCGCAGGCTACTGCAGACGCCTCATTCCATGGGGCGGCTAAAAAGGGCGCGAGCGATGGCGGCGATCTCTTCCAGGTGGAGCGTCTCGGCGCGGCGCTGGGGATCTACATCTGCTTTTTCAAGCGCGGCGAGAATCTCGTCGCGGGGGCGATCCATGCCGTGCGAGAGCGCTCCCAGAAGCACTTTTCGGCGCTGGCCAAATGCGGCGCGGCTGACGGCGAAGAAGGCTTCGGTAGAGGGTACATCCACAGGAGGCGTGGCGTGTGGCGTGAGGTGCAAGATCGCTGACTCGACTTTTGGCGGCGGGAAAAAGGCGTTTCGTGGGACGGTTGCCGGGACGCTCACGGTGGCGTAGAACTGCATAAACACCGAGAGGGAGCCGTAGATACCAGAGTCCGGAGTTGCCTTTGCCCGATCCGCGACTTCTTTCTGTACCAGAAGCGTGATGGACGAGAACACAGGGCGGTGCTCCAGCATCTTCACAATAAGGGGCGAGGTGATGTTGTAGGGGATATTGGCCACCACTTTGGTCGCCCCCAGCGTGCTCCAGTCGTACTTGAGGGCATCGGCCTCGATCAAGCGCCAGTTACTAAACTCCGCCATCACCTCCGCAAGCACCGCAGGTAAGTTGCGATCCAGCTCGATGGAGATAACTGAGCCTGCGTGCTTGGCCAGCTCACGCGTCAGCACGCCCGCGCCCGGCCCGATCTCCAGAACCGTGTCGTCGGGGGTGAGCGCAGCGGCGGCGATAATTTTATCGAGGTGGTTACGGTCCACCAGAAAGTGCTGCCCAAAGCGCCGGGCGAGCTGAAGCCCATGCCGCTCCAGCAGGGCCTTCAGCTCCGTCGGACGTGTTAATTCCAAAATTAAAGCAAGCTATCTGGCGCGGGCTTACGAGGCGCAGGTCGCGCGGGGGCTTGCGGAGGACGCGCGACACCGCGTGGGGGCGGTGGTGGGGCATCTTCATCGGCGAACGGATCATCGAGATCGTCCATCTCATCATCGCCGCCGGGATCGGGCATCTCTCGTTCAGGCTCGCGAACGCGCTGGATCGGGGCATTCGCCGAGACCGGACGTGCTTGCATGCCAGGACCGGGGTCACTAGGGATGGGGCGCGGTGCGGGACGGGGCAGCGAGGCAGCCGTGCGCATGGGCGGCAAGTCGGCGGGTAGATCGGCCTGCGGGGGCAGGGGACGCGCTTGTTGGGGCATTGGAGCTGGGCGTGGCGCAGGAGCGCGCGGTGCCTCGTCTTCGTCAAAGGGCGGGGGAAGCTCGTCGCGCATCACCGGAGCGGGTGGGCGCTGCTGCAGCGGAGGCGCGGCTTGCGGGGCGGGAGCAACGCGTTGCGGGGGGCCATAGTTGCTTGGACCCGGAGGCGGCGGAGCCATACGCGGCCCGGCGGAGGCTCCACGGCGCGGACCGCTCTCCTCAAGCTCGGGAGCGAACTGGGCACCATAGCCACACATGGCCAGTGCACGGCCAACACTGCCGGTTTCCGCCTTCTCTATATAGTCGCCAAAGCCTTTCAGGTCTTCTTTTTTCGTGGCCGTGGCGATCAGGCGACCGTCCTCGTTGAAGATGCTTGCACGGAAGACCGCGAACTGCTTCTCGTGGTTGATCTCGATGGCCTCGGTAACTATTCCCCAGTCGGGGTGCTCACTGCGAAACCAGATGAGGCGGGCGGAGACAGGGAGGTACTCACGGTTTCCCTGGACTTTAATGACATAGCGCTTAGGGTCAAAAGACATAGTTTAGGATACTCGATTCTAGGGTTAGGCACCACAAAGTGGCGTTCCTTCTTTGGGCCGATTTAATATTTTTTTATAACTACTGATATATGAATAACTGTCAAATAATAAGTATATAGGGAAGGATAGGTTGACAGTAGCAGTCTTCAAGGCTATACTCAACTGGTTTTAACAAAAGCGGAAACGTTTTTTTAAAACACACCATGTCGGCAATCCTGCCGATTGGCGGACCCAAATTGGCGTTCGTCTCTGACTGCGGAGGGTGGCCTTGCGTCTCCCCACCGAGAAAGGAGGCATCCATGCCCTTCACAACCCATACGCGCCCTGTCGCTGCTACCTTGGCCGCTCTGACCAGCCTTGTAGCCTTTGCACAGACGAGCGCAACCCGGGTGCAAACCGTGATCCTGACGATCAAGGGGGAGAATCACGTTCTCCGTACTAGCGCTCCGACGGTGAGTCAGCTTCTGCAAGAGCAGAACCTCACCCTGACGGAAGATCAGAAGATCTCCGTGCCACTTAACACTCCTCTGAGCGAGGGGATGCAGGTTGCGATCGAGTCCAAAGCCGCTCCCGCAAGTGCTCCCAAAGCTGCTCCTGCGTCCATGAAGGTCGTTGCCCCGACAAAAAAAGAGACGGCAGTCTCCCGTGGAACACTCAGCTCCCGCTCTAGCCTCGGCTCACTCTCCCGCTACGAGGGCAAGCGCGTTCTCACTCTGGTGGCTACGGGCTACGGCCCCGGCGAGAATGGGCCGTGGGGTAACCGAACCTTCATGAACACCCGTGTGCGCTTTGGTGTGGTTGCCGTGGATCCCCGCGTGATCAAGCTTGGAACGCGGCTCTATGTCGAAGGCTATGGCGAGTGCCGCGCCGAAGATACGGGGGGCGCGATCAAGGGGATGCGTATTGACCTCGCCTTCAACTCGGATCGTGTGGCCAATCAGTATGGTCGCCGTAAAGTCCGGGTCGTGATCCTAGACTAGGATCTCCCAAGACCCCCTTAGAGGCCCGCCGGAGTATGGACGATTTTGAAGCGATTTATGCTTTTGTCCGCACGATTCCGGCGGGCTTTGTGCTGAGTTATGGGGAAGTGGGGGATCGGGTGGGCTCACGCCCTCGAACCGTCGGGAGCGCGATGGCGCACTGTGCGGAAGAAGATAAAGTCCCTTGGCACCGCGTTGTGGGCAGTGATGGCACACTACGGGTCGCACGCTACTCGCCCGTGCTTGCGGCAGAGCAGCGCCGTCGTCTTGAGCTTGAAGGGGTTGTCTTTGATACCAAGGGGCGTGTGCCTCATCCTTTTTTCTGGTAAGAAAACACGCAATTGTGCGGCAATTTCTATGCCAGAGAAGCTTTTTTAGAAAAAATGAGTATAATGCCTTTCATGGAGGATCGGTGGCAGGCAAGGCAACGTCTATAATTTCAGAGGTGGACTCCCTTCCTCTCCCCGTGGACGAGTGGCGCTGGCTCCATCAAGCCGATGCGCTGGTTGCGTCCGGGCGGATTGAGGAGGCTGTAGCCCAGCTCAAAACCCTGGTGCACGCGCTCCCCGACTCAACCCGTGGCTACGTCCGCCTGGCAAACCTTCTTCGGCAGTGGCGTCGAGCCGGAGAGGCCCGTGAGATACTAGAGACGGCAGTGGCGCATGTCCCCAATTGCCCCGTCTCTCGCGAAGCCCTCGCCGATGTCTGTCTGGAGATTGGTCGCTACGATGATGCGATTCGTCACGGACGAGCCCTACTTGATCTCAAAAAGCGCTCCATTCATGCGCGTGATCTTCTCTCCACCGCCTATCTTCACCGTGGTCAGTACGACCGTGCACTGCGCCTCACCGATGAGATGATTCGCCTCGATCCGTTTGAGCCTGCGCACCACTTTAAGCGCGGTGTCGTCCTGCAGCAAGCGGGACACCTTTCGGGCTCCTGTGAGGCATTCCAGCGTACTTTGGAGCTAAGCCCTGAACCTGAGCTTCAGGAAGCCTGTCGGATGGCAATTGATCTTTTGGAGCGCTACCAGATTCGGCAGATCCTCACGATTGCCTCCGATGACATGCTCTTTCGGCTTCGGCTTCTCCGAGACCCACTGGATGCGTCTCAACAGCGCGGTTTCTCACTTTCCGAGACAGCCATTGCCGTACTGGCCGCACAACTCAGCCATCTTGTCCCGGATAACCAACCGGGCTGGCGACAGTACTACTATCACTAGGAATTTTTCACCATGGCTATGAATATAAACGTCGATGATGCTTGGGTACCCGAGCTTGAGCTGATGGATGCGGCTCCACGACGGATTATCGCTTTTGAGGACTATCCCGACCGCAATCGGCCCAATGTGCTTCTTCTCACCGGAGTCGCCGGAGTGTTGCTCGCGGTTGGCTTTGCTCTGTTTGGTCTTGCCATTACGAAGCGTGGGGGCAGTATTCCACTTAGTATCCCGTTGTTACTCGCAGGCATTGCAGGCCTAGTGTACTTCCCCATGAAACTTCGCCAGCACCTCGCGCGGGCGGAGCATCTGGTTACCAACGGCGCACCGGTGATGGCCCGCTTACTCTCGGCCGATAACCTCAATGGGGACACCTATGCTCGAAGCGTCAAGTACCAAGTCTCCCTTCCCGGCGGGGAACTGGCCCATCGCGATGTGAACGTAGACGATCGGGTTTTACCCAAGCGCATTCCCTCAAGTGCTACGGCACTGATGGATTTTAGCTCCGGGGATGTGGAACTCTATATTGCCCTGCCATTTCGCGCTATGGTACGCCAGGTTCCGGTTGCCTCACCTCTGATGCAGCCCAACGTGCCTCAAGCGGTCCAGCCTCAGGAGATGGGGACGATTCGTATGGCTAATGCGCCGGAGATCAAGCGTGAAAAGCCCAAGGACGAGAGTAACGAGCCTAAGCGCGAGACCTTTGAATAAGATTGGCAAGTGTGCTGTGGGCGTGCTACACTGATCCAGACAACTGCAAATTGCCTTGTACGCTATCCTGTGAGGTAGACACTGTCCCGAGAGACAAACAAGGATGTGCGTGAGAACTTAGTGTCAACAAAGTCGTTGGTGCGGCTTTTCCTGCGCCTCCCTGCTTTCTCTCTTTAGAGAATCAGGGAGGCGTTTTGCTGGGAAAAGCATTTTTATGAACGAGACACAGGTCATGGATAGCGGCGATGTACGGCGGGCCCTCACCCGGATCGCCCACGAAATCGTCGAGCGTAACAAGGGCGCAACAGGCATCGCTCTTGTGGGCGTCCTCCGGCGTGGCGAGCCCCTCGCTGCTCGCCTTGCCTCGCTGATCGAGCGCATCGAAGGCCATTCCGTGGCCTGCGGCGGTCTGGACATCGCGCTCTATCGCGACGACTACGCCGTCCGTCGCCACGAGGCAAGAGCCAGCAGTATCTCCTTTGACATTACCGGCAAGACGGTGATCTTAGTGGATGACGTGCTCTTCACAGGCCGCTCCGTGCGCTCCGCCATAGATGCTCTCATGGACTTTGGCCGCCCCGCCGCCGTCCAGCTTGCGGTTCTGATTGACCGAGGCCACCGCGAGCTACCGATCCGCGCCGACTTTGTGGGTAAGAACCTCCCAACTCAGCGCACCGAGCGCATCAATGTGAAGCTGGCCGAGCTCGACGGAGAAGATGCTGTGGCGATCGCCAAAGGAGACGAGAAATAATGAACCTAGCCGGACGAGATCTGCTGGGCCTAGAAGGGCTCGAAAAAGAAGCGATTGAGGCAATTCTCGACAACGCCACCACGTTCTCAGAAGTGCTGCGCCGCGATGTCAAGAAAGTCCCGACCCTGCGGGGTAAGTCGATTATCACGATGTTCTTTGAAAACTCCACCCGCACCCGCTCCAGCTTCGAAGCGGCGGGCAAGTACATGAGCGCCGATGTGATCAATATCAGCGGCAATGCGTCCAGCGCCAGTAAGGGCGAGAGCCTCCGCGATACGTTTCTGACGCTGCAAGCACTCACAGCCGACCTCGTGATCATGCGCACCCCGTTCAGCGGTGCGTGCCACCAAGCTGCCGAGTGGGTGGATATTCCCGTAGTCAATGCCGGCGATGGCATGCACGAGCACCCAACCCAGGGCCTGCTCGATGCCCTCACGATCCGCGATGCAAAGGGCAGTATCGAGGGCCTCAAAGTCGCCATTGTTGGGGATGTGCTGCACTCGCGTGTCGCCCGGAGCAATATCTGGGGCCTCAACACGCTCGGTGCCGATGTGCACCTAGTTGGCCCGAAAACCCTCCTGCCCACGGAGTCCGATAAGCTCCCTGTCACGGTTCACACCAACCTGGAAGAGGGCCTGGAAAACGCCGATGTCGTGATGGTACTGCGGCTCCAGCTAGAGCGCCAGTCCAAAGCCCTCTTCCCCACACCGAGAGAGTACTGCAACCTTTTTGGGGTGAGCCGCCGTGCCCTCCGCGCCGCCAAGCCCGATGCGATTATTCTTCACCCCGGCCCCATGAACCGCGGCCTCGAAATCTCCGGCGACGTCCCCGACCTGCCAAGCGCGGTGATCGAGAAGCAAGTCACCAACGGCGTCGCCACAAGAATGGCTGTTCTCTATCTTCTCCTGGGAGCGGAAGGGTGATGGGCCTCCCCCCTAACCCCCGCCCGGCGGGGGGACAACAAGGAATTTTAGGAAGTGATCTGGCCTGGATGGCAGAGAAGCGCTTCTGCAAGAGCTGTTTTCCCAATGGGAAAGTTGCGCTGTCTCAGTGTGGAGAGTGTGGGCATCTCTGCGAAGTGGTTTATGATGGCTGGGGTAAGCCAGAAAAGCTCGTTTGTGGACATGAAGTTGTCTCTGAGATTCTTCATTGGCCTTGTCCAAGTTGTGGTTCAAAGGATAGGTTGCAATGAGTCATGGGGCGAACACTTCTCGAAGATATGCTCTACTTGATGGGCTACTTTACTTTGGTTGTGATTCTCGCGGTTGTGCTTTGCATACCGTTGGGGGCTGGAGTATTTGTGCTTTCAGAAAAAGTCTGGAAGCCTTGCTTCTGGCCTTTGTTGCTGATTTCATTTGCTGGGTGTGCTGTCATGAGCTACCGAATCATAGGACGAATCGAGAGTGCAATTGCAAAGCGTGGAGGACAAGGGGTCAATATTCTGGGGCAACTTGGTTTTCTTCTTTTTCTCTTCATGCTCTTTGGTTTTCCTCTCTTGAATTACTTCACCAAAAAACACTAGTAGTCACACAGCGACTTTTTGGCGATTGCGCCTATTGACGCCGATTTCAATCGGCGGGATTAATATTATGATTTTACGAAATGGACGAATTATTGACCCTGTGAGCGGGATTGATGGCATTGGGGACCTTCGGATCGAAGGTGACATGATTACCGAAATCCGGCTGGGTGGGGGGGCTACAGGTGATCATGAAGAATACGACTGCACCGGGAAAGTGGTCTGCCCGGGGCTGATTGACATTCATGTTCATCTACGAGAACCTGGCCAAGAGTACAAAGAGGACATGGCCTCGGGGCTTGGGAGCGCGGCTGCGGGTGGCTTTACAGCGGTGGCTTGTATGCCCAATACCAACCCGGTCATAGACTCCGCGCCGATCGTACGTGATCTTCTCACACGCGCTATGATGGAGAAGAAAGCCCGACTTTATGTGATTGGGGCGCTCTCGAAGGGCCTGAAAAATACGGAGCTGGCGGAGATGGGCGATTTGAAGTGGGCAGGGGCAATCGCGGTCTCCGATGATGCTTTTCAAGTGCAAGATGCAGGATTTATGCGCAAGGTCATGGAGTACGCCGCGATGCTGGAGCTGCCCGTGCTGGCCCACTGTGAAAACACCACGCTCTCCGACGGCGGTGTGATGAACGAGGGCTACACGGCAAGTGCCTTGGGGCTAAAAGGTCTGCCACGAGAAGCCTATGAGATGGACGTGATGCGCAACGGGCTCCTGGCGATGATGACGGGCTGCCACCTACACGTGCTCCATGTTTCTACGGCGCGGGAAGTGGAGATCATTCGCTTCCTCAAGCGCTGGGGAGCCCCCGTGACAGCGGAGACTGGGCCGCACTACTGGTGCCTCACCGACGAAGCGTGCAAGGGCTACAACACCAACGCTAAGATGAACCCGCCGCTACGCACGGAGTCGGACTGCGAGGCGATGATCGCGGGCCTCAAAGATGGAACCATCGACTGCATTGCCACAGATCACGCCCCGCACGCGGGCTACGAGAAAGACCAGGAGTTTCCTCTTGCGCCGTTTGGTATTCATGGCCTAGAGACGAGCTTGGCACTGGGAATTACGTACTTAGTCAAGCCGCAGCACCTCTCGCTCGCCGCGCTGATCGGACAGATGAGCACGGCCCCCGCACGGATTCTGGGCCTGCCCGGAGGAACTCTGGAGCTGGGAACTGTCGCCGATATCACGGTCTTTGACCCTGAGGTGGAGTGGATAGTAGACCCCGAGTCATTCGTGAGTAAGGGCAAGAACACGCCCTTTGGTGGCTGGAAGCTGACGGGCAAGCCGGTGATGACAATCGTGGGAGGAGAGGTGGTCTTTTCGTGAAAGCAATTCTAGCACTGTCGGATGGGACGGTTTTTGAGGGCGAGTCGTTTGGGGCGACGGGGAAAGCCAGCGGGGAAGTGGTCTTTAACACGGGGATGACCGGCTACCAGGAAGTCCTCACCGACCCGAGCTATGCCGGACAGCTCGTCACCTTAACCTACCCGCTGATCGGCAACTACGGCATCACCCCCGAAGACTTTGAGAGCAAGCGGGTTCAAGTGGCGGGCTTTGTGGTGCGTGAGCTGGCCGATACCTACTCAAACTGGCGCGCCACCGAGTCGCTGGATAGCTACTTAAAGCGAGCGGGCGTGCTGGGAATCACGGGCATTGATACCCGCACCCTCACCCGACGGATTCGCCACGAAGGCGTGATGATGGGGGCGCTCAGCACCGAAGAAACAGGCGCTGAGCTGCTCGCCCGCCTCCAGTCCTCCACGGCAAGCTACGACGCGATTGACTGGGTGAAGACGGTCACCACGCCCGAGCCCTACTTCTGGGGGCCTGAGGCGAGTGATGCGAAGTTCACAGTGAGCGTGCTGGACTGCGGCATCAAGTTCAATATCTTAAGAGAGCTGGCCAAGCTGGGCATCCGCACCGAGGTCTTTCCTGCCACCGCCACCGCCGATCAGATGCTCGCCAGCAACCCCGACGGCATCTTTCTCTCTCCCGGCCCCGGCGACCCGGCGCTACTGGGCTACGCGGTCGAGACCGTGCAAAAGCTTGTCGCCTCCGAGAAGCCCGTGATGGGAATCTGCTTAGGGAACCAGCTCCTCGGCTGTGCGTTTGGCGGCAGCACCTTCAAGCTTCCGTTTGGCCACCGTGGTGCAAACCATCCCGTGAAAGATCTCCCGACAGGCCGGGTCGTGATCACCAGCCAGAACCATGGCTACGCGCTCGATCCCAACACTCTCCCCGAAGACCAGCTCGAAGTCAGCCAGATCAACCTCAATGATGGCACGGTTGAGGGACTCACCCATAAAACCCTGCCGGTCTTCTCGATCCAGTACCACCCCGAAGCCTCCCCCGGCCCCATGGACTCTCGTTTCTACTTCGAGCGCTTTCTAAGTCTTATGGAGGCACGATCATGACCGACATACAGAGGATTCAGTTTGAAGCGCAGGGCTACTTGACTCTGCCCGGAGCTCTCTCAGACGCTGAGCTAGCCGAGATTCAAGAGGCCGCGGCGATGGCGGAGGCGCTCTGGCGCTCCGACACGACCCGCTTAGGGATGCGTACTGCGGCACTGCACCAGGTGCAGGCTCCCATTGAGTACGACGACCGTCTGCTGGCCCTGCTCTGGCACCCGGCGATCTTCCCGACGGTTCGGGAGCTGCTGGGCGATGATGTGACAATGATCGATAACGATCTCTTTCTGACGCCGCCGCGCACCACCAAGACCCACGCTGACTGGCACCATGATGTGGGGATGCAGGGAATCTACCACCCGCGCTCGCTGGTGATGCTCAAGGTCTTTATCCTGCTCTCCGATGTAAACGAGAACAGCGGCGGGACGACGGTTCTGCCAGGCTCGCATCGCTTCCCGATGGACTTCAAGCTGCCCAAGGCCGAGAACCCGCGCAAGCTTCCGGGAGCCGTGCAGCTCACGGGCAAGGCGGGGGATGCCTATCTCTTTAACTGCCGCCTCTACCACTGCGCCGTCAACAACGACTCCGACCACTGGCGCCGCGTGCTGATCCATAACTACGGCCACTTCTGGATGAAGGTCTGGCAGGGCTATGAGCCCAGTGCTCGCCTCCTCGCCGACGCCCAGGCCTCGGGCGATCCGGTACGCAAGCAACTTTTGGGAATTGGGGATGCCTACGGACAGAGACTGACCGGATGACCCGTCGGTTCTGGTTGGGGATCTTACTGTTGGCTTTTCTCTTGGGCTCGCGCCTTCTCTGGCTCGATGCAGACCCGTGGCCACTGCTGGACTGGAGCTCGGGAATCTGGACGGACGAGGGGTTTTATACCTACAATGCCCGTAATGCCACTCTCTTTGGGCAGGCACGCCTAGATGGGTTTAACAACGCCAACCTGATGCCACTCCTCGACTTAGCGCAGCGCTTGGTTTTTGGAAAATTTGGTGTCCATCTCGTCGCGGCACGTAGCCTCTCGGTGCTTGCCTCACTGCTCGCCTTATTTTTCTTTTGGGATGGTCTGCGACGGGGTTTTGGCAAAAGGATAGCGGTAACGGGGCTGGCGCTTTTGGGAACCGATGTCTTCTTCTGGGGCTACAGCCGCCTCGCCCTGATGGAGCTCCCTGCCACTCTCATTCACTGCGCGACGCTCTGGTGCCTCTCTCTGGGGACAAGTGGTGGACTCGTTATTGCGGGGCTACTTGCCGCGTCCACTCTTGCCTTCAAGGCAACCTATGTGATCTTTCTACCCGTGCCACTCCTGGCGCTGGGCTGGGCACGCCGCAAACAAGCACTTCCCTATGTCGTGGGAGCCATTGCCGGTCTGGCGATCTACGGAGCGCTCTGGGGGATTCCACACCGGGCCGAGATTGCCCACATGACCAACTTCTATCGCACACGCCAGTCGCAGCCGCGCTCGGTGGCAGAGGCGGGCCGGTGTGTCAGCTACGCGCTCTTTGGCTCCCAGCGCACGACCAAGCGCTACATGATGTACTGCTTGGAGACGCAGGCCCCTGTGGTGACGACCCTCGGCTTGATCGGACTCCTGGGAGTCGGTTGGCGACGGCGTAAGCGCGACCTTCTCTGGCGTGCCCTGGTGAGCTGGGCTGCGCTGGGCATGGGCTCGCTGATGCTGACCCGCTACATTCCCACTCGCTACTTCTTACTTTTTCTCCCCGCACTCGCCGGACTCGCTGCCATCACACTCAATCGGCTCCCCGCACTCTGGCGGCTCTGGCGCACGCGGCCACGAACACGCACGATTGGTCTGGGAATCCCTCTCTTTTTTTTGAGTAGTCACTTGCTTGCCCCCACACTTGCGCCGCTTTTTGGTGCGGGTGGTTCCGAGTGGGTAGCCGCCGCGCTGGCACTGGGAATACTGGCGCTTTTGGTAGCTCGGGGTAAGTTCCGAACCATGCCTCATACCCAGAACGTTCTCGTTGGCTTGGCACTCTTGCTCAATACGGGGTTTCTGGGGCACTGGGCGGCCACACATACCACGAGACTCCGTGATGCAAGCCGTGCAATTGGCAAGCTCTTGCCCCCGCAAGCTGTCGTGATCGGTGAAGCGGCGCCACTCTGCCTGGAGAATCGGCTTCGGGGAGTTCCTGTGTTCTATCCAGGACTTGCAAACGACCGCGATCCGCTTCACGAGCTCCGCCCCGACTATCTTCTCATCACCCGCGTTCCTGCTCGGCTCAAGTACTGGAATCGTGTCGCCCCCAAGGTCATTCTGCCTACAAATGAGGTCGCGCGCTACGTGGTCGGAACGGAGCCTTTGGTGCTGTATCGGATTCCCCAAGAGGCTTCTCTGCCCGTGGATGGAGATCGTTCCAAGTGAGCCGACGACTTGCCTGGGCGGTGATTGTCCTCTGCGTGGTGCTCTGGGGGATCAATGCCACGGCACTGAAAGTCGCCATGCGCCCGCTGAGTGGCGAAGCGTTTGACCCGGTCTTTCTCTCAGGACTTCGCTTTTGCTTTGTCGCGCCGCTACTGGCACTAGGGCTGGGCTGGCAGAACAGGTCGCTCCTGCACTTTACCCGCCGTGAGCTGGCCATGTACGCCTGCTTCGGGCTGGCCTCGATGCTGGTGGGGGAGATCCTACAAGCCTTCGCGGTGCGCTACACCTCGGTGGCGAATCTAACGCTGCTTTCGCACGGGACGATTCCGCTTTCGACTGCGCTCTGGGCACGGGGGCTCTACGGTGAGGAGTTTGGCAAGAAGGCGTTTCTGGGGGCAGGAATTGCACTGATCGGGGTGGCGCTGGTGGCAA
>Ga0315904_10000591_pt1 | contig 57791 bp, 66 predicted proteins | sample LakEriMetagenome_6_FD_203529 | JGI IMG/M metagenome (GOLD analysis project Ga0315904, IMG submission 203529) | Freshwater fungal communities from buoy surface, Lake Erie, Ohio, United States - Buoy 12 MA120 | ecosystem: Environmental > Aquatic > Freshwater > Lake | place: USA: Lake Erie, Ohio...
GCGCTCATTCCGCTCAGGAGGTGTTCCTTCTCCTCTTGCAAGCGTTCCTGATCGCGACTGTCGTCAGGCAGCGAGCGTTTAAGCATTTTCTCGGCCGTCCCGCGCCCGGATGCGAAGCTGGAGCAAATCCGCTGGAGCATCAGAGATTTCATGAATCCACCGGACTTAGTGCGCTTTTGGAGCAGTCGCGAAAACTCTTCGGCCTGCTCGTAGGCCACCTCAAACGGCCGGTTTGTGTGAATGCCGAGTGTGACGAATCGATTCTGATACAGGTCACGTTGTTCGCGTAACGGATGGGTCTTGACGCCCACTTTCTCCAGTAACCCAGCTGCTTCAAGTTCGCTGCGCTTGCGCAATACCACATGGCGGAGCAGCGGATTATGTCGCTGGAAAAATCCATCGGCCAGCGCCTCCGGCAGATGAACTTCCTGCAACAGGTAGTCCAAATCCTCAAAACGGTGGGGACTCCCATTGTGATCCGGTCGGATGCCCAAGCCATCCCGTAAGTTTTGGAAAAGCAGATCTTCGCCCGCCGGGGGCAAGGGGTTGCGTAGCCAGTTCCAGGCCTCGGCAGCAGTGCGGGGCTTTTGATTGCCGGTGATGAGGGGGATAGCCTCATCCATATCACGCCATGGCGAAAAGGAATCGCCGATTACGAAATCCGCGCCACTGCCGAGGATTTTCATCAGTTCCCACAACTCGCCGACTTCGGTTTGGATCGGTGTCGCTGTGCCGAGAATGAGATGGCGGGTTTGGCGGGCGATTGCCGTCATGAAGGCGAGCAAATTGTTTGGCTCACGCACTTCGTTGCCGATGCCACCGCTGACTCTTGCCTTGTGCGCCTCGTCAAGGATCACGCAACCGAAGCGACGTTGCAGCAAGGCGGCTGCCTCCTTAATAAAATTCCCGCCGTCCCGTTGATGAGTTATAAGGCCGGTGGAAACAATGGCGATCTGGTAGGGACAATTTTTGATCGTTGCCGGATTCCCCTTGGGCGATAGCTGCTGTCCTTCCGGGCCAAGCCAGACCTTGGCTTGGGACGACCACACCGCGCTCGGGATGCCGAGTTTATCCATCAGTTCGATTTGCCATTGGGCAGTCAGAGTCGAAGGCGCGAGTATCAGCGCAGGGCCGTCACCCAGCAGCGTGCTCACCAAGGCACTTGCTGCCATCGACAGCGTCTTGCCGACGCCTACCTCATCTGCCAATAGAAGCCGGGCGCTGCCGTAGGTTTCGCGGTGATCGAGGAACAGGGTCACAAATGAGCGCTGCCATGGCTGGAGTTGTTCGCCGCCCCGGTAGATCGGGGCCTCCGCCAGTGCCGCCGCTGCCACCGCTTTTGGGGAAAGCGCTTCCACTGTCACCTCCTGCCGGTTTGCCACACGTTCGATTTCCTTGAGAATCGCATCGGGAAGTGGCACCCCATCTTTCCACAGGGCGTCGAACTCGGCTTCCACCCATGCGGCGGCAGCCTCATCGTCGTCTTCCCAGATCAATTCATAGTTATGGGCGAAGGCGCGCCGGGTTTCGTTCACCGATCCAACGAAGGCGCATCGGCGGCCGTCTGGATAGTGGACAGAGCCGGCCTTACCGTGGAGAAACAGCCGCTCTCGTGGAACCACGCGGATCTCGACATTGCCCGCTTTCAAGAGGGCGTCGAGTCGAGTATACCGCTCCTGATGGAGCACCGCTTCCGCGCCAACATCCACCTGATTCCAGCGCTCCTTGAGGGCAATTTCACGTCCGCTGGCGACCTGGAAGTCCTTCAAATCGAGTTCCGAATTGCAGATGATTTTCACCTCCGGAATCCGTGCGATTTCCTCGCCGACCAGCTCAAAGATCGAGCTGCGGAAATAGCCCGCGATACGTAGATATTTGCTGGCACCCTGCAAAGTCTTTGCCAGAAACTCGGTGTCGAGCTTCGCACTTCGGGAGGAATGTCTGCGGATGGCCATTCTCGTAATTACAGCTTCTGATTGCGAATCGCCTCTGCTAGAATGCGTGCGTTTTGGGCTTCGGGTTGGGGGTCAAAGGTTTTGGTAGCTTTTAGCGCGGCACGCTTGTTGGCCAGGTAGTCAGCAATTTTTGCGATGAGTTTTTTATCGCGCAGGTAATGTGGGTGAGTCTGGCCCAGGTGGTTGAGCACGTCGTCCACCTCAATGCCTTTCGACAATTCGAAGAGGGCGTAGAGCAGGGCGCGCAGCGGTGTCCCGGGGAGTTCGCCCTCACCACTAATATGGGCGGTTTTCAACTCGGTAGATAGCTTGAGCCGGGCGTGGTTTGCCTTGCTGCTGTCGCTCATTACGGCGTTGAAGTTCTTCACTTTGAAGGCTTTTGAGAAGTTCTGGTAGTTGTCGAGAGACTTCTCTCCCATTGCCTCCATCTCGGCCATTTTGAGGTAAAAGCGCTCGATGGCGCTGAGTTTCTGCCACTCGCTCTTATCGAATCCAATGGGCACGAGGAATTGCACGGCAGTCTGCACGGCAAAGTCGATTAGCTCTTCGACAAACGATTTGCGACCAGCGAGCTTAGGGACCTCTGCCTCAACAACCATGTCCTTGCCATCAATGTGAGAATAGGCGGTGAGTACCTTGAGTGCAGCGGCGTAGCCGGCCATTTGCAGATCCGCATCGGTGTAGAGGCCTTCTGATCCTTTGTCGCGCACTTTCTGGTCGAGACCCGTCAATGCCTCAATCTGTTGTTTCACTGCCGCTTCAATCTCCCAGCCAAGATCATCGCGAAAACTGGCAGCTTGGCCGATACGCTTTCGTAGGACGAGCATGATGGTACCAGTCACATTTGCCCCCTGCCGCAGGGCTGAATCCGTCTCGGTGACTACATACCAGGCAGCCGTCACTTGCAGGCCGCTGGCCCAGATGATGTTGGCCATGTCCGCCCAGATGCTACCGCTCTGGTGGGTGAACATGACCACCTGCATGCCGTTATCCGGCATCAACTCGCGCGTGCGCCGGTAGGCGCGGATCATGCCCCGCCGGAAATCGTCGTCCTCGCCCTTGATTGCCAGCGCTCGGCGGCTGTCCCAGGTCCAATCCGCAAATTCCTTCGGCGGATTCTTTCGCAGCCAGGCAATGAAAAATTCCGTGATCTCTTCATATTTCACGGCGTCGCCATAGGGCGGATCGGTGATGAAGAGGTCGTTTCCTTGAGACACAAGCTCTGCGGGCAGGCAACTTATTCCAGTTGAGACCGGCAGTTCAAGAAACTTGGAGACCTTGAAAAGATAATGAACCAAATCCTGTGATCCCCGCGCGCCGTAATTCAGTAGGGTGTTTAGTGCTTGGTTTGAGAATGCATTTTGACACCCTCCTTTTCTCCCGTCATTATGCCATGCACATAGTTTTGATTGAAGATTCAAGATACCGGGGAGCATCACAGCAAATTCAGGGATGCTAGAAGCAACTCGGTTAATGAAGCAATTTACTAATAGCTGCCGCGGGTTGAAAAGGTGATGCCAGTGCGTCCAGCCGCGCTCCCGGATAGGTTGATCCGTATTGTATCCTGGCTCGATTCGCATATCGGGCACAAAGCCTTTTTCCTGCCATTCGGTCAGATGTTCACCCACATAGTCGATGACAGTTTGTTCGCGTTCGAGGTCTTCGTCAGTGACCGCTCGAAATTCGCAATCCCACTGCGTTCCTTCTAATTTCCGACGCATCCATTGGATGGCATACAGCCGCTCCTGCATAATGTCAGTCGGCCGAGGAAAAAAATCCTCTTTTTCCCACATGCGGAGCCTGTTGCGATTTTCTTTACCCTGCTTGTAATCGCCACGGATTGACTTGATGCTGGTTCGGTAAATGTTTACTCCATCTGGTGAATGAACTAGATCCCCAGCCTGCACCGTGCCTACCGCAGCTGAAAGAAATTCATCGTCAGATGGGTTATCTAGAATTTCAATACCATATCGTTTTTTATCAAAATCTGGACGTAATTTAGCAATAACCCGATAATGTTTTGATATGTATAATGAAGGAATCAGTGGCACCTTCCAGCCCGACTCCGGGCAGATGACCTCGATGCAGTAGAGAAAGGCTTTCGCCCGCCAGCCCTTGCCATCTTCTTCCACGCCAAGCGCATCGATTTCTGCCTGCACCTTGGTGGCCAGTTCCTTTTGCTTGCGCGACAGTTCCGCGCGCTTTTTCGGGGTGGCCCCGATGATGTTGAAAGCCCCCCAGGTCAACATGCATGCGATGGGGTTGAGGTCGGAGGCATAGACATCACAACCGAGACGGGCCGCCTCGAAGGGGATTTGACCGCTACCACTAAATACATCGGCTACCTTGGGACGGTGGCCGAAGCGGGCGATGCCCATTTGCTCGACCAACTCGGCAAAACTATGGGCACGTGTGCCTAGGTGGGTATTCACCTCGTCCCAGATGTGGGCGTGGGGCGCATCACCCAATTCCTCGCAACGTTTGGCCGAGCTTACGTTGGATTTAAAATCGGGGAACGGCAGGGCGTGAACTTCAAGGGCGAGGCGATCAGCTTCGCTCACTCCATCCCTCCAGGACAAGCGCACCGATTTGGCCTTACCGGATTTGGGATTGGTGAAGGCAATGGTATCAACCTCAAAGGGTGTGGACTCCGGCAGCTCGACCTCGACATTCGGCACGAACCATTCGCTGGTCGATAATCCACCCACGCGGCGGGCCACCTCATCAGGTTTAATGCGGCCAAGGCGCACAGCCAGCGAGCGGTCGTCCATGCCCATGAGCAATTCAAACACCTCCAAATCGCGCAGCGGATCGTCTGAAGTCGGCATAAGGCAACCGAGAATGCAGGCTTTGTTGAGCACCAGCGGCTTGCGTCCCTTCCAATAACTGCCAAGCGCGGTCAACGTCTTCCCCGAGCCCGCCATTTGCTCCTTGAAGCTCTCGACGGAGAGTTTCTGAACGGGAAAAAGGGATTCGATGAGAGCGGAACGGTCACGCCAGGAGAAGGGAGTCATTGGAAGGATGAAGGAAGGATGGATTTAGATTTCGCCTTTTTCGATGAAGTCGAAGAGGCTATTCCCTTCGGGTGCGGCGGTGGGTTTGTCTTTTTCACGAATCTTGGGCTTGGCCTTGGTACGAAGGGTGATGCCGGTGGCGTCGGAGAGGGCGCAATAAAGAGCCTTGCGCCAGCCGCGCTGGCCTTGATCGGCCTTAGAAGCTTCGGCGGCGGTTTTGGCGTAGAGCCACCAGCGTTCCTCGGGGCGGAGTGCGAGCCATTTTTGGCAAAGGATGGGGCATTCCTCCGGGCTGGCGTGCTCTGCGGCCCAGGCGAGGACGCAGAGTTCCTTGCCTAGGAAGCGGTCGAGCTTGGTTTTGCCCGCGTTCCAGGTGCCGGGTTTGTGTTTTTTCTCCTTGAGGCGGAGGTTGAAATCGCGCCGGGCTTCGTCGCGGATGGCGGTCCAGAGTTCGCGGGCAACGAGAGCGCGATGTTCGGTTTTTTCGCGTTGGTTCACATCGCCCTCGAAGCCGAAGTCCTCGAAGATCGAGACGGCATCGTGCGGGCCGGGCGGGATTTCGACAAAGAAGTGGTGAGTGCCGAATTTGACAGGGGCACCAAAATCAATCAACATGCTCATTCCTGATAAATCTCCTCGTTGGTAAGTTCGATGCCAAGGGCTTTCGCGAATTGTTCGAGATCGTGGCCGGACGGTGTGTTGAGCTGCTTGAAGCCCAAAACCAAAGGAGCATCGGGATCGAGGAGCGGCTGGAGTTGGGCAAGAGTTTGTTCGATGAACTCGGCGTCCACTGGAATCTCGGTAAGTGCAAGCTGGATGACCTTGGGTGCGGAGCCAAGGATGATGGTGACATTCTGGAAGGTGATGCCTTTTTCCTTGGCGAGCCGGATGCCTTCGTGAGCTTTGGCGGACGAGTCGAGCTTGCGGTGGGTGGAGGAGCGAGCGATGGCGGGCGCATCCTTAACGATACAAAGATCATCGGAGCCAGCGGCGGGGAACTTGAATGTACGTTTGGCTTCTAGGCCCTCGCATTCGGCGAAGACGAGCATGTCCACCTTCTCCTTACCGATTGGGATTGGGCCAGTGTAGGGCGTGCCCTCGCGAGGCTCGGTGCCATCGGTAGTGTACCGAATGGCACCGCGCGGGGCGATGAAGAGTTCTACCGTGCGGGCCTCTTCGTCGAGGCGGTTACGCAAGGTGAGATCGTTCGTCCAGGTGGTGGGTGGGCCAGTTTGGCTGCTCCCGGATGGATCGACGGCGATGAATTGGACGCGCAGGGCTTTGGTTGTGAGGCAGTTGTCGTGCAATACCGGGCTTTTTTCGCTCACCGGGCCGTCTTCGGCGTAATGGATGCGCGGGGCAGGGCCGGCGTGCTGGCTTTCGAGGCGCAGGCGGCAGGTGCCAGTGTCGTCGGCGGTGGACTCGCTCTGGACGATGACTTTGGTGGTTTTCGGGCGCGGCTTTTTGGTGATGTAGCCGTTGCCTAGGTCTTCCCAGCCGCGACCGAAGGCCATTGTTATGAATTGATCGAAGCTCTTAGCGGGGAGCCACGGCATCTGGGTGGATTGGCGGGATTTGTCGATGAGGTCGGTCTTGCGGACATCGTCCTGATTTCCAAAAAGGAGCTGTTCGGCGCGGGCGCGTAGGGCGTCGAAATTCGCGGCGACATCGGTGTAGAGTTTGATAGGGTCGCTGGTGAGGGTCTTGATAACCTGCTTTTCGCCGTTGTAGGATTCGTTCGAGGGATATGTAGCGTCGAGTACCTTAGACCGCAGGAGGTCGCTAGTTCCCTGTCTACCGGGAAACAGGAGTTTATCGAAAACGTTGAGCACGGTGGATTGGAAATCCTGATCATACTGGGTCTTTTTGTCGTCCAGTTCTGCTCGTTGCGGGTGGTCGGCTTTGATTTCGGCGTCGGCCTTGGCAACGGCGTAAACATGGCGAGCGGCCTTATCTAAATCTGCCATGGATGAGCGGTCGCCGGTGAGGACGAGGACGTTGTTTTTGTTGACTTGGCTATCGAAGAAGCGGGCGACTGCTTCGGGCGGGGTTTTGCCATCCGGGCTGATGATGAGCAGAGAACGGGAGTTTTTAATGCTGGCCTCGGCCTCGTCGATCTCGGGGAGAGGCAGTACTTTCTCGTAGGCCTCGCGGGTGACGGGGCGATACATCTCGTTGAGGCGAGTGCGGATTAGCTCGTCCACCTTAGGCTGAGGGGCTTTATCGGCGTAGGTTTCGAGTTTTTTGGTGAGGTTTTCTGCGTGGCTGAAGTAGTGGCGGCCCTCCTTAGTTTTGTGGAGATACCAAGCGGCTTTTTGGAGAGCTTCAAAGGCAGGGCGGAAGTCACTGGCCTTGCGGTTGGGGTCAATGAGACATTCGAGGAGTTCCGGTTCGGTGAGGCCTTTGACGGCATCGACGGCGGTGGAAAGGCTGCTAGTGAGCAGGAGTACACCCACCTGCCGGGTGTAGGATGTGCCGGCCGCGAGATCGATCACCTGGGCATGAGCACTCAGGCCGGAGTCCCACAAGTCGCGGGCGATGACATCGCGCATGGCGGAGATTTCCGTGAGTTTTTCCCTCACTTCCGGCAGCCCGAGGTCGAAATGCTGGGCACCGATGAGGTAGACATCCTCGGGCGTATTCCATACGGATTTGAGAAGGCGTGAAACCAGCTCCATGAGGCCGCGGGTTTGCTTGAACTTTTCGTTGTCCTTGAAGAGCGCGACGATGCTTTTGAAACTTGGATGAAAGGGGTATGTGGATTCAATGTCGTTGGCGAGCGCATCGGCACCGCGTTCAATGCTGCGGGCGCGAGCCGCTTCGGAAAGACGGGCTGCGTAAACGCTGGCGATGTCGGCAATTTCGTTTTTATCGGGCAGTTTGGCGAAGAGTCGCTTGCGCAGAATTTGATATATCTCGTCGGACTCCAGATTGACGGGGGTGATGGAGACCTCGGCTCGGCCGATCTCCTGCTTCGCGTCATCGAGGGCGCGCTGGATGAGCTTTCCTCCGGTGTCGTAGGCGGCGGAGAGGTCAGAGACGACCACGCAGACGTTTTTCTTCTTCTGTGCGGCGGTCAGCATGCAGGCGAAGGCACTGGTCACGACGTCGGCGATGGTGCCCTGACCGAGCGATTGGGTAGCGTAATATTGGAAATAGGGTGGCATCTCATCGAGCAGGATGAGGATCGGTTCGTCGCTGTCGAAGAGGTCTAGCCACGCTTTTTCATCGGGGGCCTTGGTGCCGGATTCCCAGAACTGGCGGAACAATGACTCCTTGCCGAGCTGGGAGGCGATTTCACCCCATAGGTAATGGGGTGGCCGATTGCGACCATTAAAGGCGGCAATTTTGGCATTATTAAACCCGTTTTGATGGGGGATGTCGCCGATTAACTTGGCACGGTCCACGGCATTTTTAGCCAACAAGCCGAAGCCGACCATGAGGTGGGTCTTGCCCCCACCCATTGCTTGTTTGAGATGGAAAATTGAATTGTTCGATTTTCCGGCTAAGCGGGCGATCCCTTTTTCAAGGAGGTCGCGCATGCCTCCAGTGATGAAAGTTTTGTCAAAATACTGGGTGGTTTCGGTATCACGAATGATTTCGTCGAGCTGTTCAATCTGATCCCCGACAGTAATTTCGAGGGCGTTAGGCTGGAGGCTACAAGCGTTGCGAATGGATCTCATGAGTAAAATGCGTCATCGTGACGAGGCCGATACTAGACACTCTATTCGCGGCAGACGAGCCGAAATGCAAAGAAATTCCTAAAGTCAAGAGGGAATGAGCAAATATCAAACCTCAGGGCTTACCAAGCATATCTGCTTTGATCCTATTTTGAGTAGAATCCTAGGCCGAAAGCCCTTGATCGGAGGCACCGATCTGGCAGACGTGTGACGAATGGATGAGAACCTGATCAGCCACGCCAGCTACCGGATTCCCGGGAGAGCGGCGGCACCTGTTCGGTGCGCGAATCCTACCGAAATCCGCGACAGAATCCATGGATTCCACACGGATTCCACACAAAACGACCGTTCAGGACCGCACACCCTGCGTCACCCCGGTCAACCCACCAACGCACAGATACCCATGATTACGAAGAAAACCGCACCGTCGGCAGGTTTCCTTGCCGATCCGCCATCGTCTAGGACGATCCCCGCCACCCCTTGCACCAGTAAGGAAAGCGGCAATTCAAGGAAAGCCGCGACAGGCTTTCCACACAAGATTCCACACAAGTTGACTCGGAAACCGGGGCCTATGCCTCGGAAACGCAAACGCCGCAGTGCCGTCGTGGAAGTTGGAACCGGTCCGACCAAAGTCCGGATCTACACCATCAACCGCAAGGATGGTTACGATCAGTTCACTCTCGCATGGCAGGAAGGCGGGCGACGACGCACCCGCTGCTTCTCCTCTATGGACGAGGCGAAGATGGTCGCCCAGCAGATCACAGTCCGGCTCATCAATGGCGAAACCGGAGTGTGCGAGGCGACCCGCCGCGACATCGACATCCTCCGGCATTGCGAACGCGCGGCCGGTGAGTTTGGCGTGACGCTCGCCGCCGCTATCGAGGAATGGGTCAGCGCCAGACGCACCGCCGGTGAAGTTCCGCTTTCCGATGCCGTCCGATTCTACGCAGCGAACCGTGCCGACCTGATCGCCGTCCGCAGCAACGTCCAAGTGGCCGCAGAGTTCGTCGAGTCGCTGAAGCGGAAGGGCGTGAGCATTGTCTATGTCCGAAACGCCACCAACAACCTCAAGCGGTTCACCGATGTGGTCGCAGGCAATATCGCGGACGTGACGACCGCAGACATCAACCGGTTCCTCGACGGACTCACCAAGCTCGGGCCAGTCAGCAAGAATGGCATCCGGCGAAACGTCGTCACCATGTTCGGTTTCGCCAAGAAGCAGGGATACCTCCACCCCGACCGGAAAACGGCGGCGGAACAGAGCGATTCGTTCAAGGTGCCCGACAAGGAAATCTCGATCTTCACCCCCGAGGAAATGGAGCGGCTCCTTCTCGCCGCCCATGCCCGGATTCTCCCGCTCATCGCCATCGGAGGGTTCGCCGGCATCCGATCTGCGGAGGTCGGGCGATTGACTTGGCAGGACATCAAGTGGGATCGCGGTCACATCGAGATCGCAGGCCGCAAGGCAAAGACTGCCGCTCGCCGATTGGTTCCGCTCTCCGACAACCTCAAGGCATGGCTCGCCCCGTGGCGTGAGGAAACCGGGCCGATCATCACGATCACCGATGCATCGGGTGCCTTGAGCGATACCGCCGTCAAAGCTCAGATCCCTGGTGGGTGGCGTCAGAATGCCCTCAGACACTCGTTCATCAGCTACCGGGTAGCGGAGACAGGGGATGTCGCCCGAACCTCTCTGGAGGCTGGCAACTCTCCAAAGCAGGTATTCCGCAGCTACCGGGAGGTAGTGGACGCGGAAGCGACGGAGGCATGGTGGTCGATCATGCCGCCCGAGGGCTGGGAACCAGTCGGGCTGAGTTGGTCGATTCGGGAGCGGCTGAAGCACTTGTCATGTCGCCATGACAAACGGTGCGTTGACAACGCCAACGATGCGTCACAATGAACACGTCAACCGATACGCCCACCCTCATCAAGAAGAAGGAACTCGCCAAGAGGCTGTCCGTCAGCCCCCGCACCATCGATGAATGGGTGCGAACGAGGAAAATCCCCCACCTCCAGATCAGCCCTCGGTTCTATCTCTACGACTTCGAGGCAGTTCTGGCCGCACTACGGAAGCTCTATCAGGTTGATGCACTGAGCTAAAGACCTCCCAGGGATATTGGAGTGCGAATTAAAGCGCGTTGAAAAACCCGTTATCGCCGCTTATTCCTACGTCTATTGCCGCCGGTATTGCCAAGCGCCCAATCGAACATTCCCTTTATCCATGATATGATGCCTGCCGACGGATTGCTTTCTTCAATCTTCACGTCGGGCTTGTCTGTGTGGCTTGGGTCTGTGACATTTTCTACGACTGTGGGCAGTTCATCCGTCGGTTGATCAAATAAGAGTGGTTGTTCCACGAAAATCGGATGTGACTCAGATTCTGGCGCATGCGTCGAATCTGAAGAGTCTGCAACTTCTACTGGAGGCTTAACTAGGTATCCTTCGATCACATCCGCGACTTGCGAAGTAGATTCCACAATGAAACAAAATTCCGACCGTAGCGCATCTTTAATCCAAGGAATTTGCAGAGCTACAAGGGATGCCAAAAAACCTACCCGCCGTCCTAATTTGATCGATGCAGCGACTTGGTGTCTGGTTCCACTAGTGGCGGACGCCTCAGTCACGATGGTCATTACCGACATAGCTGCCATTGTCTCATTCCTTTTTGGGAAGTTGTAGCGCTGTGATGAACTGCCGGGTTCAAATTGGGAAACCACCAAACCAGAAGCCGCGATTAAGCCCTTAAGCTCGCGATGCTCTTTAGGGTAGCATCCTTCAATAGGTGTCCCCATCACTGCGATTGTGAGCCCCCCTAGTTCAAGCGTCGTGCTATGAGCAACATAATCTACGCCTTTTGCCATTCCGCTCACTACGGTAACACCATTTCTAACAAGAGTTTGGACAAGTTTCCGCGTTCGGTGAATACCTTCGTTGCTCGGGCTTCGGGTGCCAATAACTGAAACCAAGAGCGTGCCATCTAATAGCGATCGATTTCCCTGAAACCACAAGCATTCAGGTCCACCATGCCACTCAAGAAGCCGAGGAGGAAATTCGTTTCTAGTTATAAATCCTGAATCCATAATTCAGCTCGCAAATTTCTTTTTGAAAGCTAGGCGCGCCCCTTGCTCTACCGTGCCGGACATGGAAGTTCTTCGGTAATCGAACGGCGCAACAAGGGGGCTAAACAAGTCTCTCCCCCTCAAATCAATCTCGTAACGATTTGAACAATCTCCGAATTTACCGACTGCAACCGCGATCACCTTCTTTGCTCCCGCGGCCATTAGTAGTGAAGAAGAAACTCCGAATGATACGCCTCTATTTAAATAATCATCGAGGACAGCAACTACTTTACCCCTGATCTTATCTCGATATGCAGGATTGAGGTGCACCGAGACTAGTTGTGATGTCGGATCATTTCGATCACCTCCAACAATGTGACGTTGAGGAGACGAAGTGTGGCGCAAGAACACAGGATCACTAAACTTTTTCTTATACATTTCTCGGGCGCGGCGGCAGAGTTCCGCCATGACTTCATCTCCCGTGTTGTCAGATGCCGACGAAGGATAGTAAGACCACAACTCGACCTCTTCGAACACAGGTGTTGCATAAATGCTAGAAAGCAAATGCAAGGTGATTCCTGACTTAAATCCAGGAACCCTATCCTTGAGATATTTTTTAAGTCTGTTGATCAGAACGGTAATTCGCAAATCGGTTTCCGAGTGGGTTCCCGCATTAGTGAGAGCATAGACATCCAAAAAATCTCCTGAACTCACAAAATACCATGGGAACGCATCGTCCAGATAGCTTATCAGTGCAGGTAAGCTATCTGGATCCTCCCAAGGCACTCCATACATGGCCATTCTCTCGCCGAGTTCCGCCCATTCACAACGGATGAGAAGAGACTTAGAGTTTGTGGCCATTCGCAGGTCATAATCAGACGAGCCGAGAATGATGAATTCCTTGTGCAAAAGATTGAGACTTGGGTTTTGGCTGATCAGTTCGGGTATTACGTTGCCGCTTTGCCTGTTCGGGCACTCAATGAAGTGCAAAAAATCGAAAGTGTCGTCGAGCCAGTCCGGTCTTGTCCTGTTCGAAACAAGGAGGATCTCATTTCCCTGATCCTTGATCGAGCGGAGAGCTTCAACAACTGGGGCGTAGATTTCCCCGGTCACAGAGTTCCTGATCCCTGTTGATGAGATGACAACGATCTTGCGCATGATGAATCTACTATACCGAATGCTGGGCAGATGTCACCCCAGCAAACGCATCACTTTCCTCGCATCTTCCGCGCCATGCTCACCAGGGACATGATTCCCACGATCAGCCCGACGAGCAAAGAAGCCACCCGGAGCGTCCACTCGACCTGCTGTTGGAGGGAGGTGATGACCCCCAGCACCGGCGAAGCGATGCCGACGATGGCCTTGAATGCGTAATCGATGTCGATGGGGTGGCGCATTGTGGGTGTCAGGGTGTTTCAATAACCGGGCTTCCCGTCGAGTTGGGGCGGGCTGTCATTGCGTAGATATTTTTCTGCCCATGCGGTGTAGCGGGCGGTCAGAGTGGTATAGGTTTCCATGTCGCCAGTTTTTTTCGCGGCCTCGATGTCTTTGAGCATCTGGTTCATCCATTGGCCGTGCGGCTTGTCCCAAATGAACTCCACCTTAAGCCTGAACGGATCGAAACTCGTCGGTGTGATCAAGGGTAGAGCCTTCGATGGGGGAAGCGCTCCCAAATCCGGGGCATCGAGGTCAATGCTGGCGAGTGCGCGGGACGGTGCGGCTTTGGTTGAATACGGGACTGGATGCGCGGGCAACTGCCTCATGGTGGCCACTTCAGCCTGCCCCAAGCTCGGAACAGCCGTAAGACGGTGTGTGGTGTCCGGAATGACCGTGATTGATGGGCCTTCCGCGAAATACGGGGCATTGGCTTTACGCTCTCGGATTGCAGTTGCGACCAGCTCATCCAAACCCGGTGTGCCCGGAAATGGCTGGGCGTGCGCCAAGGAAACAAGGGACGCATAGAGTATGAACAGATTGGCTTTCATTATCGGGTTTGCTGTTTCAGCGGTCAGTCGTTCGCAATCGTTGCTCGCCTCCACTGCTCGTAAGCAACTTCGCCTTTGATCAGCATCACACTGCCGAGTCCCTGAGCGTAAGACACCGACTCGCCCCATGAGGTGAGGAAGGTGCCGTTGCGTTCCGCCGCTTCTTGAACCGTTGCGGCAACGGCTTCCTGGGCGGACCAGTCGAGTTCGTTTGGAAGATCAATAGGAAGTTCGAGGGCGGCGACAGATTCGCGGAGTCCAGTGAATTTCGGTTTCTTCAATGCGGCAAGTATCGGAGCAAATGCGGCATCAAATTGCTCACCCTCGGTCGGCAGTCCTTGAGCTTGCCGTTTTTCGACGAGAAGCTGGGCGAGCTTGAGCATGATCTTGTTCCGACCTGCGGTGAAGGATTCGGTAGAAAAGTGCGCGGGTTGAGTGGCCAAGTCGATCCACTCGGACACTTTCATGGAAGAACGCCAAAAACCTGGACGGCGCAGTATATAGACGTTGCGGAACTCGTAGTAGCCTTCTCCGCGAATCGCGCCCGTAGGTAGCAAGGTAGCGATGTCGTCCATTCGGGCGGCGATGTTAGGACGATGCAATCCAGCATACCGGATCACCTCGATGTCCTGAGGCACTAGCTTGGGCTTGGCCGCGATGTGGTCGAGCAACTCGGCGCGCTTCAGCGGGGTGATGGACTGCATGAGGTCGCTCGCTTCGAACTTCCAGACTGGCCGCAGATCAAATGGGGTCTGCATGTAGCGGTCGGCGAGAATGTCGTCGGGGTCGGGTAGATTACTAGCTTCCCAAGCCTTGCGCCAGTCGGGTCCGATGAGTGCGGCGACGTAATCAACGGCTTCTTTCTGGGTTTTGGTAACTGTAGTGATGAGTTCGGGATCAACGGTGCCAGGAGGATTGGTTTTGGCCGCCGTCGCTTCGGCTTCGGCGAGTGCGGATTGCGCAGCAGTAACCTTGGCATCCCGGGCTTTCGCTCGATCAAGGAGGGTTGGTTGAGCGGCAACAGCGTGTAGTGCGCCGATGATGGTGATTGCGATAATGATCGGTGTTTTCATTGTGATGGTGGTTGTTGGTTATGGGGTGATTGTGATCCGGTTCTTGCGCCACTCGACGGGGTGCATTGAGTTCCAGACATCCGAGTTGTTCGGGTGCTTCGGTTTTCCGGCGGGTGATTCGACCTGATAGATCCAGACGAGCTTGTCGTGATTCTGCTGCATCCACTCGATGGCTCCGAGGTTGTCGCGGCTTGGTTGGAACAGGACGGTGTATCCGGGCGTGCCACCTGGTTGCAGTTGGGCGGTGAGTGACGAGTTCTCGTCCCACTTCACGCGCTTAAACTCGGTGTTGTCGCCGGGGTTGGCCGACTGGTTGGCGAAGTAAACCCAAGCGTCGGGGTCGCCGGATCCAAGTCCCCATTCGGCATCAGCCGGGATACCAGTGGTGCAGAACCGATACACGAAGTATTCCTTCTTCACGCTGTATGCTATCTCGGTGTTTGAACTGAATACTGAGCAATCCCAAGGGTCGGCCACGTTCTCAAAGGATGTCAGTCCGTCCTGACCGAATGTCCATTCCGAGCCGTTCCATTCTGCCAGAAAATCGGTGCCAAGAGCACGGTATTGCTTCCGCCCATTTACCTCCACTCCGGTCGGAATGTAGTTATGAGTGAACAGGTCGTTCTTTTTGAGGAGGAAACCCGGCTCGAAGTTCGTGAGACTGGCGCGAACCTGCACTTCGACGTAGCCCTCGGGGACACGGATTTGAAAAATGGGGAAACCGTTCTTCGTGGTGACGCTCGGTTGATCGATGTCATCCTGCGGCGTCAACACCTTCGAGTCGCTGCTCAAATCGCCCAAGCGCGTTCCGGTTTCCGCAGGTGGAAACGCAAACACGGTCGCAACGGCCGCTATGGCAACCAAGGACAGGATTGTGAGGGATGGCTTCATCAGATGACGTTCTTCGATTTCAGGGTAAAAATAAGAGTGGCGAGCACGTCCATGGTGTCGTCAATGGATGCGGAGTTTGCGTCGAACGACTTGAGTTCGTTGCGCAGCGTGACGTCGTATCCCTCGTCGGATTTGAGAACGAGGTTGCCGGGAGGTGGGTATGGCGGGTTCGCGCTCTGTGGCGTTCCCTCGTCTCCCCGGTTCACATCGTTCTCGACGATCACGAGGAAGGTGCGCGTGCTGGTCGAATCACTCGCGCCATCGCGCCATGTCACCTCTCCCATCAGGGTTATTTCCGAAAGTTCCGATCCGGTGGATGACCCAACACCCAGCGCTGAATCAAGCTCCAGCGTGTTGAAGCTTGGTGAGCATTGGTAAACCGGACTTTCCGCACCTGTATCAGGCATAGTCCATTCGTCGGTGTGGACGAGATAGCCGACATCGTATCGCCCGCGTGGTTTCACCCCGAATTTGATTTCCAGGCTGACGGGATCGCCAATCGTCACGCTGGTCGATCCATTCCGCAGGAATGCGACTTCCAACCGAGCAGCATCACCCCGCTTGAATCGCAACGAAGTGACCGGATTACGGAAACCCGGACCTTCGATGAGTTGGAGCGATTCAAGATCGACGTAGAGCTTCACGCACTGCTCGCGCTGTCAACCGAGTCACGCCTGCGGGCTGTGGATGAGTCTCTGGCCTTCGGCGAAGACGGTGCTTCCGGCTTCCGGGGGGAGTAGGTCCGCCCAGTCGGTGACGTTCTGGTTGCCCACTGCGGAAACCGGCAACGCGACATACCTCGTTTCGAGGACGAGTCCATCCGGGTCAGGCGTGTCGAGCTTGGGGTCGGAGTGGCCGTAGTCTTCCGACTCTCCCGACCGTGTTGCACGGCGCAGGGCTGGTGAAATCGTTTCTATTGGCCATGCCCCAGGAAACGATCTGTGTTCGTAGGGAACGTGGTCAGGATTGGTCCAGTCCACCCCGCCGACTTGGAGGCTGTGCGCGATGATCTGTGGTGGCCTGAGTTCTCCATCCACGTATTCTTCGGAATACTCGTAGATGGCGCTTCCCTGAGGATAGGCACCTCCACAGCCTGAAATGCCTGGATCACCCGCATCCGGCGTAGTCCGGTGGCTGCGGAACGTGCGCTTGCGGTATCGAGCATTTGAATCCCAATCGAAGGAGAAGAAACCGAACGAATAGCCTTGGCGTTCCTGCACGGCGGCAAACAGGTGAATGCCAGGGGCCGTCACTTTGTCGCTGATCATCGTGGCCGGGTCGGGAAGTGTTTCATGCTCAGCCTCCGCGATGACATGCCACGGTTCCTCCTCATTGCCCGTCCATCGTTCCAAGCGGGAAATTCGTGCTTCCGGGAAGGACTCCTCGGTATCGACTTCAAGCCGGAATTGGACTCGGAGCGTTTCTGGATCGGTTTCAAGAACGTGCTCCGTGTGCCAGTTCATGCTACTCTCCCATGTTTCCTCGTCATACTGCCACTCTCCCAGTTGGATAGTGATCCGGTATCGGCGACCGGTGCGAGAAATCAGATTGAGTTGGCCAAGGTAAACGTATCCGGGATAAACGACCGAGAGAAACCCATAGGCGTATGCGACCGGTTTCAGTGGGGTATTTGCCAAAACCGGATCAGGCGAAGTATCAGGATCCCATTCAAATTCGCCGCCTCCGTAGATTGCCCAGTGGTTTGAGGTGTCCTCCTCAAGTGCTTCCTCCACGACACCGTTCGGGTAGTTCACCTTGGTGTAGATCCCGTAGTTCATGAAGTTCAGCCCGGAGTTCACCGTGAAGCCACCGTAGCCGTTGGAAACCTTCGTCGGCTCCCGATAGATGGTCGGGCGGTTCTTCCGACGCCGGAGGCACAGCAGCACGGTGAATTTGCCGTTCCAAAATTCGGCCAGGGACCCGACAGTTCCTCTGGCCCAACCGTCGCGAAACCATGGCCCTTGTGTCTTCGCCTGCCCGCCGGAAACCTTGTAGTATCGCGCCCCCGAGCTTTCCGCGCGAGTGGCGCAATGATTGAAACCGGCCTGAGCATCCACGACCCCTGCTTTGGTTGCGTTGCGGAAGGCGAACGACTTGCCCGTCCACTCACTGAGCCACCCGTCAATGACACCGGATGTGACGGACTCCGATAATGTCTCGATCCCCTCCTTGTTCCAATGTTCGCAGTCGTTCTCCGCGTCCCACTCGGCGTGCATCGTGGTGGTTGTGGCGGTCATCTGGATGCTCGCTGAGGGGAAGGATGCGGAGAATGATTCACCGGACGATTCCTGAGTCTCATTCCACACGACACTCACGGTGTTGAGTGTTTCGTTGAACGTCATCGTGCGCGTCCTTGTGACTGTTTTGGTACCTGAGTATGGAGTGCAGACTGCAGGCCCGTCCGGATACGTCCACTTGCTGCCCGTGATCGAATAGGATCCAGTCCACTTTCGGAACATCTGATGTCCGCAGATTGCTTCCAGTTCCGGGCCGGAGGTCAGCCGTGTTCGATGGTTTTGCTCGAAGAAGCCCCCCGCGCCGAATCCCCTGGTCACCCTGTCGATAGAACCATTACCTTCAGGAAAGAAGAATGGGGTCAGCGGAGCACGCGTTTCGATGGACTTCCAGTCGTGGGCCTTCATCAACTGCCATGGCAGCAATGTCTGGTGGTTGTAGAGCATGGGATCAGTAGGTTTGCCGGTAGAAATAGAGCGCCCTGCCGTAAATAACCTCCCCGCTTCCAGTTCCGGGTCGGATGTCGGTGAGGTGCTCGCTGACGAGAAGCGATCCGCCGCCGTTGTTGGTTATGTATGCCGCTCCCTCGTTGAACTGGACGCTTCCGAGCATACAAACCGCTTCGCCCGGACGTGGCGCGCCAACCGGCCAATCGGCGGTCTTGTGGCTGTCATAGTCCGTGCCGGTCACGATCTGCCAGTTCTCGACGGCGAGTGTGCTGCCTGTCCGCAGTTTTGCCTTGGCGAAGAAGTAAGTCGTGTCGCTGATGTCAAAGTAGGCATCCCAGTTGGAGGCCAACTGGTCATTGAGCGTGCCCCACTCGATGTAGAAACGCCTGTTGTTAGCGGATGATGGCGGAGCCGCTGCCGGTATGTAGCGCGGACGAGAACCAACGATGGTGAGAGGCACGGGTTTCCCTCCAGCCACAGAAGCATTCTTGGCGCGGTAGAAGAAGCCCCTCCGGTCACGATAAAGCTCCATGCCCTCGCAGCGTTGTGGTGTGCGTGCCTCAATGGCATCAATCATCATGTTCCAGTCCTTGGCAAGGACGGGTTCCTTCGGGTTTCGTTTCTTGGGTAGTCCTTCGATCATGGCGGTGGCATCACTTCGTCGGAATACACTTTCTCGTCCCATCCGCCCCGGTCGCTTGCCATCCACTCTATCTCAATCCGGAATGCCTTCTTTGATTCCTGGGTTTGCGTGATTCCCGTGCATAGCCAGTTGCGGCCTTGGCCAAGCGTGGGCGGGTCGCCGTCGGGTGTGGAAACATTGCCGATGTCGTTGAGATCCGAGTTGTCGAGTTTGCTGTCCTGCACCCACGACTGACGCCACGTGATCTTCGGGGCGAGGTAAGAGGTCTGCCCACGGTCAAAGCGTTTGAGGATTTCCAATCCGATTTCAGAACTCACCTGGGATCGGTATGAATTGCCCTGAGAGTCTTGCTCCTTGCCGGAGCCGATGTTGCGCAATGCCTCGCGCTCGGCATCGGGAAGGTGTTGGTAGCGATTGTGGGACAACAGCGGCTCTTCCGAAGTCGCAACGCCCAAGGAATAGACGGTCGTCCCCTTGTTCTTGTCGCGATTGGTCTCATCAGTCCCTGCGAAATTGCAAACTACCTCGGCGACATCGCCCTCCATGATGGTGACGGATACCCCGCTCAGCACCATGAAACTGAAGTCCGGGTGTGGTGTGCCAATCGCGGGGATGTATCGGGCGAGCCCCTCGCGCTTGGCGAGATAGGTGAGTGTGCTGCTCCACTTGCCTTCGGCATCTACGCTGATCGTAGCCCCTGGTTGGAGCACCAGCCCCACTGGAATCCCGATGTGTTTGCTCTTCACGCCACAGTGGGGCGCGTCAACCGAAGGCGGCCACAGTGGAGGCTGTCTTTGCACCCGCGATTTTCACAAGCAGGCGGTTGGATTCAGCAGTCAGTCGGTTGTTTTCGCGCTGGGCGTCCAGAACACCGGATGAATACCCACCACCTCCGATTTTTCCAAGCGACGTGACAATCGGCTCAAACCCCTTGGATTGTGCGGTGGGGGTAGGTAGTGGCGAAGCCGTCTTTGCGGAACTGGCTGCAGCCTGTTTGATCGCTTCCGGCTTCGGCATCGCATCGCGGATCTTCTGCATAATTCCGGTCATCTGCTGCTGCAGGGAACTTGTATCGATGAACTCACCCTTGGCTGCGGTGTCCTGAATGGCTTTCGCTGCGGCTGCAGCAAGTCGGTCTGAGATTCCTGTTGATCCCTCGGACGTGAGCTTATCGCCGAAATCCTCCATGCCATCGAGATCGAGACCGAAGAGCTTGCCGTCTTTCCTGCTGTTATACAGGTCACCGAAGTTGGTGTTCACGTCCTGCGCGCCAAATCCAAGCAGTTTCTCCATGCCTGGAATCTTGAGGATCTGCTTTACTAGAATACCTCCGATCCACTCCATTCCTGCCGCAAGGAAGTTGATGGCAGCCTCAAAGCCACGGAGGATTTGATTGTAGAACTTCACCGCCACTCCCAGATAGAGCTTGCCGAGATTGACCCACATGGTGCCGTCGGTGATCGCGTTCCAGAGGAATCCGACCGCCGTGCGAAATCCGTCGATCAGGCTGTTGACTCCCGTTAGAAAACCGAGTTTGAGCGTGGTGATAATCAGGCTGATCAGTTGACCGCTCTTAAATGCGGCAATAACGAACTGGATTGAATCGCGCACAGCCTCGCCGACACGTTTGGCCAATGGGGCGAGTTTTTGCGACAGGGTGATCGCTTCGGCCACCAGCGGGCGAATCGCGTCATTGATGGGCGTTCCGAGAGTGAGAAGCACCTCGTTGATTGTGTCCTTGAGTGTGGAGAATAGGCCAGAAGTCGTCTTGCTCTGAGCTTCCATCATTCCTGAAAACTTGCCGCCCTCCGATGTGAGCGAAATGAATGCCTGCTCGATGGCTGGGAATCCGACCTTACCGGATTCCACGAGTTTCTTCACCTCTGAATCAGATACGCCAAACTGCTTGGCGAGTTCCTGGATGATCGGGATGCCTCGTCCTGTTAGCTGATTGATGTCCTCGGCAAAGAGTCTCCCCTGGACACGCGCTTTGCCGTAGAGTTCCGCGATTTCATTGACTGGAGCCTGAATACCGGCGGAGATGTCGCCGATCCGGCGCAACGTTTCGGGTACGGTGTCCGCCGATTCGCCGAATGCGATCAGCTTGCGTCCCGCGTCTGCCAGCTCTGGAAATTCAAACGGTGTTTGCGCACCTAGCTCCCGCAGCTTGGCCAGTGTTTCCTCGGCTTTGGCCGCATCACCGATGAGGGTGGTGAAGGCCACCTTGGTTTGCTCAAAGTCGGCGGCGGAATTGATCGCCTTTACGCCAACGCCAATGGCAGCAACTCCACCTGCAAGGGCTCCACCGATGCCTGCCTTGAGCGCGACACCGCTCAGAGAAAAGCCCTTCTGCAATGCAAGCGCACCACCTTTGCCAAGACCTGCCAGTCCGGCACCTGTGATTTTACTCATGCGACGAGCGGATGCCGTCACCACATCCCCGGCAGTCGCCATCGCCCGCTTCAGTGCGGAAATGTCGGCTCCAAGTGTGACGGTGAGGGTGCTCATCAAGAGATAGGTGCAGTCAACCCGGTGATGGACTGGTGTCCGCCTGCTCCCATTGTTCCCTGAGAGCCTGGAGTTGGGATTTCACGCTGGTTCCATCCGGGGTGGCGTTGGACCAGCGGGTGCGGATGCCATTGCGACGAAACAGGCAGTGTTGGTATTGGGCGAGCCGTCCAAGTGGCATGAAAAGGATTCGATCCTCTGACCATCCGGTCTCGGCGGCGATGGCGAACACTTGGGCGGCTAGGAACCCCGGCTCATCGCACGGGATGACTTTTTTCCGCCCAGCTCCGATGCGGGTTCGACCTGCGCCGCCTCCAGTTGCTTTGATTGTTCCTCAAGCCGTTTGAACGCAGTGTGGAAATCAGACGGCGTGAAATCACCGCAGAAGATCAATGCTTCTTCGCGGAATCGGTGGTCGTCGAAGGATGCACGCACGACATCCGGCCACGAAGCGCAGTGAACGAATACGAAGCCCATGAGTGCCGATGTGAATTCCGGCGTTCCTTCCTCGGGCATTTCACCTCTCACCAGCGGGTTGCCGGTTCGCAGGAGCACGTCATAGCTCGCGAGTGAAAGCGGGCGCATCAGGCTGTTGCCGATCATCGTTTCCACATCGGAGAATGCGGCAGACTGGAGTTGTTGTCGCTTTGGATCGTCCATGGCTTCAGAGGTGGCGGAGGAAGAAATCTTCGGTGCGGGGCGAAGCATTGAGGGACAACAGGGCGATCTTGCCCCGGCGCTTCACGCAGGCGAGCGGCACGTCCTGTTTCACTTTATCGACCAGCCGCTCGCGGTTAAGCAGGGCACACTTGATGTAAGCGAACGGGTGCTCAGGATTGGATACGTGCCATGCATCGTCGTTCCATGCAGCGATCATGTCCTTGGTCTGGAATTTACCATCCGGACTCTGTGGCTCGAAGAACCAGACAAAGCGTTCGCCACGAATGCCATCGCCGACGACGCGGACGAATGGTTTTTCGGCAAGCTCGATGCCGATGGCGGTGAGTGCCGCAGCCAGACAAGTGTTGCTGGTCGCGGTTGAGGAAAGATGGGATACGGCGTTCATGGATGGATCTCAGGTTGGAAGGGGGATCAGGAACCCGTGACGTGCGGGTAGTGCTTGGCGGTGACGTCAATCTTCTCGAAGTCCTCATTGTTGAGGCTGCGGCTGATTTGCGTGATGATCGTTATGCCGCCGCTCTGGTTGAGGTGCGCAGGCACGCTGTTGGACAAGGTGAGCGCGACGCCGATTTTGCCGTTGAAGGCAGAGTCCTTGGCAACGAGGCCAGAGAGTTTGATCTCGGCCATTTCCTGGTAGAGCGACAGGCCGATGATTTCGCCGCCCTTGTCGAGAACGGTCTTCTCCTGGTTCGAGAAGTCGAAAGACAAGTCGGTGATCAAGATGCCGGATTCATCCTGGGGGATTCCCCAGTTTCCGGTTTTGCCAAGGAGCGATGCGGCCATTTGCTCCCGGTTGGGATGTCAACCGAGAGGTCACACCGCTGAAACCACAGGCTCGTAACTGATGACGGTTTCGCGGCCACGGGTTTCGTCGGGCACCGTCGAAGAATCGCGAAGCAACAAGTCATGCAGGCAGAAGGTTTCCGAATCGAGGGCTACCTTGAGTGTTTGAATTCCGGCGAGAGCATCCACCAGTGCGACGGCCCAGTTGGCGTGATCGGAAATCGGCGTGTCATCGACCTGAGTGAACAGATGGACGTCGAGTTTGAGTCGTGCCGTGTGGCGCATGGCCGGGATTGGTTTGGTTTCCGAAGTTGCCAGCACGATGCACGGGCGGGAGCGAAGTTCGTCTTTGTTGGCGACGTGGATGGGGACGGATTCAGGAATCGCTTCAGGCCGATTGTCGTTGAGCCATGCGGCGAGTCTGGATGTGAGTGCGTATTCGATCAGGGTGGACATCTGATCGTTAAATCAAGTCAACCCGCTCGCCTTCTGAGTGACCGATTCGCCCGCTCATTGATCTTCCTGACCGATGTCACCAGGGCCTTGCGGAGTTTTCCGGAGGCCACATTTAGCGCGATTTTGATGCCGGTGTAGCTCAGGACATCGTCCATGTAGTCAAGGTGACTGACGAGGGTGACGGACGGCTTTGTTCCGACGCGGACTTTTGCGCTGCCGGGTGCCTTGCGGTGACGACTAGCCCATTGAGCTGCGCCTCGGACCCGTCCGCCAATCGACTTGGCCGCATTGATCCAGGTGCCCTTGGCGAAGCCGACCCGCTTCTGGATACGCTGGATGTAGGTTTCCCGGGTCTTGGGGCTATTGACGATCTGCTTGGGCATTCTACCGCCAAATTTGCCCCATCCGTGAAGATTCGGATCGAGACGACCCACGATGAGATCACTCCATGCCGAACTTGAGGACCGTAGCGCGGTTTGTGCTCTTGAGAATCTGCGGTTTTGGATGTTGGCCCAGAATCGGTCTGCGGCATTAGGATCCGACTTGCGGATTTCCTCAAAGGCATCGGATGGCAGGGCGAACACGCTACTGATGTCCTTGGCCACGGCTCTCTGGCCGTGTTTGTGTGCCTTTTCTGAAAACCCGTGCGGACGGGTGCTGCGTGCCAACTCGACCGCCAGCCCGCGTGCCTCCTGCTTCACCAGTGACTCTAGGGTGCGGCCGATTTTCTCCGGATGCTTTTTGAGTAAGCGGATAACTTCACTGGCACCCTGCATCTTGGCGGCGAAGCGGACTTCATTACTCATCGGTACTGGTCAGGCTGAGGGTGATGATTGGCGAGCGGGGATGGAATCCGACCTTGGCAATCCGGTAGTCCCTGCCATCCAACTCGATGCGCTCGCCGAACTTGGGAAGCTCGCCCAAGAAAGATAATTTCAACACTCGCAGGTTCAGTTCAGGCGATTCCACAAAGCCGCCGATCTCAATCTGCTGGTCGCTGCGAACACGGCTAACAAGCACGTGCAATGGGATGTCTTTCCAGGTGGCGCTGGTTCCATGCTCGGCCAGTAATTGGTGGAAGTCCCTGAGGATTTCAGAATCGAGGCTCATGCCACGGGTCGGCTGTCAAAACGAAATGCCCCCTCCAGTTTCCCGGAGAGGGCATTTGATGAACCACAACCAAGGATGGGTTAGGGGGTGGGCTTGACGATGCGCTCGATGACTGGGGTACTGCCCTTGGCGAAACCATACATGAGCGTGAAGCTCACCTCCTGCTTGCCAAGGCGGCCGTCGTAGCGGTCGCGAACTTGCACGGAGAGTCCAGTGCGCGGGTCGGTGACCACACGAATCGCGGTGTCGCCGGTGTTGGTAGGCACGTCCGGCACACGAGCGGCCATGATGAGGCCCTCGCGGATACCGGCAAAGCCGACTAGGTTCTCGGCGTTTTCTGGGAGTGCCGAGTATTCGATGACGGCGAAACCGTTCACGTCCGGCAGCATGCCGCTGACGACCACGTTACTGGCGGCCGGGGTGATGTATGCCTTGTAAAGTGCCTCGTCCTTCTGGAGCGCGTTGTAGTAGTCCGAGTTCACGAACATGAAGCGGCCCATGTCTGGGATGAAGCGCTTGTTGAGCTTGGTGCCGATGTCCACCACCGAGTCGCGTCCGAAGGTGGCTTGAGCTACCTCGGTTTCGTTGGTGAAGTTCGCGGCGATAATGAGTGCCATCAGATCATCACACACCTTGCGACCGAGCGCGTAGGCCACCTTGTCGGCATAGCGTTGGTTGAGATCGATTTCACTGGTGGAACGCTCGACATCGGTGATCGAGTAACCCGCGTATGCGTGCTTGTCGATTTTCACAGTGACATCGACTTGCGCTTGGTCGTCGGGGACGTAACCGGTGGCAGGGTCGAAGTCATGCGCCACGGTTGGCGTGACGATGTGGGTGACGATGTCCTGGTTGAACTTCACGCTGGAGGATGAGAAGTCCGTGGCGATGCGGCTCAGGATCGGAAACTTCGCGAGCAGGGTGTTGAGCGCCGTTTGGGCGATCAGCGGGGAATTGACGGTGGCGTTGCTGTTGGACATGGCGGCTTAGCGGTTGAAGTGGGAGGCGAGGTGTTGTTGGTAGAAGGCGGCGGCCTCGTCGGGCTGGTTGGCGTTCACGAGGCGCGTGTATTCGGCGACGAGGTCTTGAAGCGAAGTGGCTTGAGTGACGGCGGCCTTGCTGTCCCCGGCGGGAGTGACGCGGGCTGGCATCGTGGTGCCGGTGGAGGCGACGACTCGGGCGACTTCGGTTTGCAGTCGCTTGTCGAAATCAGACTGCGACGCATTGAGTTCCGTGATGCGGGCTTGCAGCGTGGAAACCTGCTCCGTGGCCGAATCGCGTTCGCCGGTCAGCGTTTCGAGTTGGGCGGAAAGCGTTTCCACTTCGCCGCGCAGCGAAGTAACGGTAGCCGATTCATCACTTAGAAGATCAGCTTGAGCTTGGTGATCGCGCTGAAGCTGGGTCAGTTCGGCGCGTGCCTGGGCGAGTTCGGTTTCGACAGTGGTGTCCATTGCCCGTGATCCGGTGTCAACCGACGCGTGATAGACCCGAAGGCGGCTCATCGCCTCAGCCCGATCCGCAACTACTCCCGCAAGGTTGTGACGCTGTGCTTGCTTGCCACTGAAGGTCTGGCCTTCCATGGCTTCGGCAGGAATCGCACGCCCTTTGGCAAGAACCGCCGCATGGAAGTCGCGGGCAATCTCGGCAAGGTTCGATGAAATCAGTTCTCGCTGGTCGTCTGTCAGCGGGGTGCCGGGTGCGCCAATCGCTTTGTATTTTCCGACCGAAAAAACTTCGACCTTGATGCCCGCCTTATCGAGTGCCGCGCTGTTGTCGATTACAGCTTGCACCACGCCAATGGAGCCGACTTGGGCTGATGGTGTGGCATAGATCGCACGGGCCTGACTAGCCACCCAGTAGGCAGCGGAACACATGAGGCCAGAGGAAAACGCATAGACAGGCTTTCGCTTGTTAAGGTTGGCTACGGCGGCGGCCAACTCAGGAGTTCCCGTCACAGTCCCGCCGGGTGAATCGATATTGAGTAACACCGCCTTGACGTCCTCGCGGCCAGATGCCTCGCGAATAGCCTCGCCGATTTCTTCGGCACTCGTGGCACCAAAGAAGATCCGTGCGAAGAGGTCTGGTTTGCGGAGGATTGGCCCTTCGATGGCAACTATGCCAATGCCGTCCTCGACAGAAAGCAGCGGATTCTCAACCGTCTGCTTGGGAAGCATCCCACCGCGATCCACTAGCCCCCGTAGAGAGGCTGCCATGGATTGCAGAGCTTCAGGCTGAATCAGCCACTCGCGATTTTGAATTACCGGACTCACGCCCGGATGGCGGTGTCAACGCGCCACCAGAGGGCTTCCACAGCATCTCAACCGGGACTCCATATTTTTCGGCTATTTGGAGGATGCGCTGCGCATCGCTGGCGCGGCGCTCGATCTCCTCACCAAAGTCCGCTCCTTGTTCATTGAAGTGATCGGAAAGCGTCTTTAGTCCCATCTCCACATCTGCACGATTTTGTTGGGCTTCGCGTCCAGCATCTACAGTCACACGCCTCGGGGGAACAGTGCAGATTTTCCACCATTCATTGACAGGAGGAAGAATGCCGCGATCAATCGCATCGCCGATGACGTATGACCAGACAGGGCGAATCAAGCGACGCTCAAGGATCATCTGGCGGAATGAAAAACGACGGTCGGCTTTCGCTACAATCAAGCGCACACCTGCTCCACCAATCTTGCTCGAATCCGCAGCAAACTCAAAGGGGATCATCCCAAGCGCGGAATCACGGCGTAGGTGTTCCAAAAAGCCGGTGAAAGTAGGCGACGGTCGGTTCGACTGGAAGCTATCTAACGATTCATCGGGTTTGAGGGCCACGAGCTTACCGCCGACAATTTTTTGTAGCGTCACCGGATCGCTTGCATCTCCTGAAATACCTGCGCCACCGACAACAAAATCCCCATTATCGTCGATCTCACCGCGCGCGGTCTTGAGAACCCGTGACACATCGGCATTGTCTTTCACCGCGTGTTTTTCCAATGCGAGGAGTTCCATTTCATCGAGCACGTTATTGATTGAGTGCTGGATGGTCGGGTGGCAGCGCAATGATCCTGCCCACTCTGGTTCGTGAAGGTGGAGCATGGACTCGGCGGGCATGTCGCGGCTTTTCCCGCTATCCTCAATCACACGATAGAATACGGGTGCGCCCCAAGCATCGAGGCCCACTCCGTCAAGGGTTTCCTTTGATCCGAACTGGTCGCCTATGCGATGAGATTCGATTAGCTGGATACGTGGTTCGCCTGCTCGGTCGCGTGTCTTGTGGACGAAGTATTCGCCGTCGATGTCCATGCCCCGGCAGACTAGCGCCTGGCATTCCTCGAAGGAGAAACGCCGTGTCACTTCACAGCGGGATGACCACATGGCGAAGTATGTTTCGGCCAATCGGTTCCACTCCGGATCGGCTGACTGCGCCTGGACACGGATCCCGTCTCCGGTCGAGTAGATCGCCATATTGGCGACCAATTCCCTCACGAAACCAGAGTTCTTATGAAGGTAGCGTGATTTACGGACGAGTTCGGTGCGCACCGAAGGCGTGAGTTCCTGCCGGGCATCAGTCGGAGCGGCTCCCGGCACCGATCCACGACGCGGCGACCAGTTGGCCGCCTCAAACGGCGAACCCCATGCTTTCGGAACAAGCACGGGGGGAAGTAGAAGGCAGGCGATGGATCTCAGGCGGTTCATTTCGGTAGGTATCCGGAAACACGGGAAGTGGCGACGATGCGCGGGCGTCCATACGTGACGGGATCAAGCACCCGCAGTGCATGGCCGCATTCATCAAGGACCTGATCGATTGGCATGGTGAACTGCTTGGCGGTGGATGTTTCCGCATCGTTCCAGTTCATGATCGTCTTGCCTTCCAATAGCAGTTCCTTTGCTCTGCTTTGGATGGCCAGAACCTCGGAAATTGTGAAGCCGGTGATGAAGAGTCCGCGTGCCATGTCGTTAGCGATTAGGAACCCCACCAGGTTGCGTTGCGGGGACGAGTATCGATGTGGACGAAGCCGGAAGATGGGTAGTAACCTAGGCCGCCCGTGAATTTGCCTTCTTTGCGCCACTGAAGCAGGCGCTCGTAAACGCGACGCGCCGGAATACCATCGACGGCGATGTCGAGAGCAGTGAAATCAAGGTGCTGACTCATCACTCCCCCACCAACCACGCGGTTGTATGCGGGCGAACGGTAGGAACTCAAAATACGGCATGGTTTGCCAAACGAGGCGCGGAGTTCGTCAGCGATGCGTAGCGTCGAAATGATATTTCTCCACAGCCGCTTTGGAGGTGGGCTGTTTTTAACGCCCTTGCGCTCGCTGGTAAAATAGTCGGTGAACTCTACCGCGCTAAAGTGGCGGAACTTCTGTGTGGCGAACCACTCGATGAACGATTCGGTGGCCATGACTTACTTAGAGGTGATGGGTTCTACAACGATCTCAACGCGTCCGTCGGGGTGGACTGTGATTTTGCCGTCCTTGCTGTTGAACTCACCAGTAACAGCGGGCGAAGTGGAGCAAGACGAGAGAAACGGCAGCGTGAGAATCGCCATAGCGAAGCAGAACAAGCCGATCTTGAAGGATTTGTTCGGCTTGCCGTCGTCGAAGAGATCGCCGAGCACGACGACCAGTTCCTTTAGGGCAAGCGCGGCCGGCCCAGCGATGAGTAGATATTGAGCCTTTTCCTGATCCAGGAGGTTGGCGATGCCACTGAGGTCTGCAGCAGCCAATGCGGTGAGACCTGATCCAAGAAAGGTGAGGAAGCGAAGGATAGTGACGGTTTTCATTGCTCTCCGTCCGGAGTGTCAACCGGGGCGGCAGAAATGGACTCCCGCCCAACGATCTTGAGCATGGTCGCGGCAGCGGCTTGTTCCGCCTCGCAGTCGAGGTAGTGGTTCGGTCGAGAGCCGATCTGCTTCCACATCCACTGTCCCTTTTCCTTGATGCGATGCTCGCTTTCCATCTGGGCGAGATAGTCGTCGTCGATGTCGTCCGGCACTTCCCACGTCGGCCCCTGAGACGGGTCTTGATTGCGGCGAAGGCGGGCGAGTGTGTCCTTGATGTTGAGGTTGCTCCAGTAGTGGACGTGGCAGTGCTGGCGATGCGAGAGCACGACCTTGCGCCTCGGCGAGTAGAACCGCTGGATGGTTTTGCCGTCACGCCCCTTGTGGGCATAGACTGGGCGACGGTCGCCGATCAGCGCCACCCAGCCACGCTTGGCGCACTCGCGATAAACGTCATAGGTCGCATAGCCGGCGTCGAGAAACACGAGACTTGAATGCACGCCGAAGCGTTCCTGAATCACGTCAATGTCGGTGAAAGTGAGAATGCGCTCGTTCCATACCAGTCGGCTTGATCCTTCCGCCGACCACGACCGGACCACCACGAAGAGGTGATCCATCTGGCAGTCCACGGTGATGAAGCGAAGCGGGATCAGTCCGGTGCGCTCGGGCAACGGAGCGGCGAGGATTTTGCCGGACTTTGGATCAATCGCGCCCTCTTCCTCCCATGTCTCGCCGCGCTTGTAGCCGGATTTTACAATCTCCAGTTTGTAATCTTCGACGTATTCGCGCCACGGCAGACCGAGCCGCTTCTGATAGAACTGTTGGAGCAGCGAGACATCCCCCTTCCTCGCCGCCGCCTTTGCCCGCAGGTAGAGTTCGGCGAGTTGTCCCCAGCTCATCGCGCACAGGGCGTTCCAGTGGAATCCGACATTTTCCGCCGATGCCTTGGGGTTCTTCTTGATGAACTGCCCGGTGGCGTTGAGTTCGCGCCTCATGCGGTCGCTGTCGTTGAAATAATGGTTACACGACTCGCATCGTAAAGCAGTGGTGCGCCGAACCTCGTCAAAATCCCACTCTCCGGTTTCGTCCCGGGCCGATTTGCTCCACTCGACGCATTCCCACTTGAATGGCTGGCGGTGGCCGCACTGAGAGCACGCGAAAGTCCATTCGCGTTGGTCGGTCGCCTCGAACTTGCGGTGGGTATCGTCATCCTCCTCGCCGCCTTGACTCATGAAGATGCATTTACCGAGCCAGCCGAATGCGGTGACGCGAGCCTCGGCCTCCGCCATGTGCCCCTGCGGCCAGCGCCACGTTTCGTCTCCGATTAACCAGCGGATCGAACGGCGTTGCAGGTTGGTCTTGTTGTGCGCTCCGAGAATCCAAAGCGTCATCCCATTGGTAAACTGGATCGCGTTGTTTTTGCGTTTGTGGCGATGGATACCGGTGGGCATCAACCGTGCGACCGGTTCGCATTGATCGAAAAGCTTTTGCAGGCGTGACTCGGAATAGTCGCGTGCGTCCTCGTCTGTCTGGTCGAGCCATAGCGCAGGCCCTGGCAGGTTGGAGATGATGTAGCAGAGCGTGAGTTCTGGCGCGGTGGTCTTGGAGGACTGAACGGATGCGATGATTGAAACGAGTCGGACGCGTGGATCGACAAGCGCCTCCATGACCTCGCGAATCCACGGGGAGTTCTCCGAACGGAAGCGTCCCGGGTTGGGCGAATACGGGATGGCTTCGATGTGATCCTCACACCATTGCCAAGCGGGGCGTCGGTCAGGTGGTTGCCAAGCCTCACGCCAGATTTTTCTGAGCGCGTTCATGGTTCGTGGAGACAGAGCAAGACTTCGTCGATGGCGCGGCGGCACTCACGCTGGATGCCAGTTGCATCAAGACCTGAGAGCACGGGTGGCAATTCATTTTCAAACTTGGCGCGGAGGATGGCGGTCGCCTGGGCTACCAGCCCGATCCATTCCTCACGCACTTTGGTGAGTGCGACATATTCGCCCTTCTTGATCGCAATGCGTAGCTCCCTCTCCTCGACCTCAGCCAATAGCTTGCGGGCTTTGAGTGCCTCCTCGTTGCCTACCGGAACACGACCGGCATTCAAGCCCCGCATCCTGACGAACTCTCGCCAATCAGCGACCGGCCAAAGTCCGTTGGAGAGTGCCTTGGGGGCACCTTCCATCTTCTGCCATGTGGAGAGTGTCCTGCGGGAAACTCCAAGCACCGCAGCCAGTTCCACGAGGGTCTTTGCATAAGCGAGAGTTTCCACACTACCGGCCGCTCGGGATTCGATGCGAGCACGTTCGGCAACCGTTAGCGGCTTTCCCGCCGCGACCTTTTTCACGATGTTCTGGAAGTCGGCATCGAGGATCTTCCCAGCGACTTCCGGATCAAGCGATGGCCGCCCTTCTTCATGTGGACGTGCTTTGCTCATGGTTTGATCGCTACCCATCCGGCAAAATTCAGGTGCCGCCAGAAGCAGTCCACCGAAGTGAAGCCTTCCTGATGAAGTAGCTCCTCGTTCCAGCGGGCGGTGACAGGCACCAGCACTCCTTCAAGAGACATCCGCTTGCGGTCGATCTGATCCTCAGAATACCCATTCTCCCGCTTGATTTGGAGGAAGAGTTCCACGAATGCCTGATCGAGCTTGGCAGTGGCCCCGAGCACCTTCTCCACGAGGATGAAGGCACCGCCGGGAGCCAGTGACTCGAATACTCGCCGCACGATCTGCTGGCGGTATTCGATAGGGGTGAATTGCAGGGTGAGCACCGAGAGCACGAGGCTGGATGTCACGGCAGGGAACTCGTGGCGCAGGTCGGCAGACTGGACGGTGACACGATTGCCGTGAGGGTGGTAGGAGAAGTTCTCTTGTGCGGCCTGAATCATCGGCTCGCTGATTTCCAGACCGATGTAGTCGTTGGAGTCCCCGAAGTTAGATACGAATGGGAGCAGTGCCTGGCCGCGGGAGCAACCCATGTCGATGATCGTCGTGCCCGGTTGCACGAAGCGGCGTCCGACCTCGAAGGTTACGACACGCATCGCGTTGTATTGCGGGATGCTCCGTTGGAGCATGTCGTCGAACACGGAGGTCACTTCCTGATCGAACTGCCAGACTCCGCGTGGAATCACTTCGTCACGTTGGGCTTCACTCATGCCCGCGTAACCGATGTCAACGCGGTAGGCGTTTTACGATCCGCGTTCCTTCGGTGAGGCAGGTGCCTTCTTCCGTAACCCAGAAGCTTGGGATGGAGAACTTCGCATACATCTCGCGCGTTCGTGGGTTGCTCTCGATAGCGATGTAGCGGGCGTGCTCCCCGTGGAACGGGAAAACGTGCTGCTTGAGCAAATGCTCTTTGATTGCCGGTGGGTTCCACCAGCCTTTCGGTGCGAAGCACGCTTCCTGCGGTCGCCACCCGGTTTGCTCCTCGATACGGTCGAGAGTTTTCCCCATCCAGGTGATGGGACGCGCGGTCATGATTATTACGATGTTGGGTCTAACAAGTTCCACCAGCCATTGCCGGTATTGTTCATTTGCGAGGCGTTTCTCCATGCGGTCGGGCGTGGTTCCACGAGCCGGGTTGTTTGCCACCAGAGTGTAGTTTAGATCTAGCAGGATGATCATAGGGTAATCTGAAGACGTTTGCTGAAAGAGTCCATGGCGCATTTCACGAAATCCATACGGGTGCCGTCCGGATACGGCAGATCGAATTCAAATTCGATAGCTTTTCGCAATCGGGCAGGATCGACCGGGCGAGCTGCCGCGCACGCCGCGTTGATGTTGTTGGAGAACTCATCGACCTGCACCGAGCGGAAGAACGTGCCGAAGAGATCCTTGAACTCGGCAACGGTGTGGTACTTCTGAACCTTGGGTTTGTCCTGAAAGTCGCCAATGCGGATTCCCGGTTCGTAATCGAGGCGGAAGGCAATATTTCCCGCGTTGGATTCGTTCATGAACGCCTTCCCGTTGACCTGCCGCCAGCCGGATTCGCCCGCCGAGGACGCGCAGGCATAGACCTTGGTGAACGGCTTACACAGGGCGGCGCAAAGACAGGCGATGTGCTCCCGGTCTTCACGGAACGGCACGGAGTTCAGCACACTTGCAATGAAGATGCTCGTCCACTCCTTGCCCTCCGCAACTTCGGCGAGGAATGCACGGGTGAGTTCCAAACTCTCCGCTTTGTTGATGCCCCCTGGTCCGAGTCGATACGGCTCGAACGGAGTGCAATCGATCCCGGTCTGGCGCAGCAGGAATGTTTCCGTCAGGTGACCGGCACCGAAGTCAAGAATGGTCGTGCCGTGTTCCTTCACCCACCGTGCCTTGTCGGCGGGTTTGCCGATGTCGAAATCCTTGCATGGCTTTGCGCCGTGCGTGGCAAAGATGAAGCCGTTGCCAAGCTCGCGCCTGACGCGGCGTGCTCGCCGAAACGAATTGAAGCGCAGCATGTCGGCGTAGCGCGTGTGGATGTCGAAGTCCATCGACAGCAGGTTCATCATCGCCCGGGCAAACTCCGCTTCCTCGTCGGTGACGAATACGACCGGAGCGAATACAGCACCTTTTTCCGCCAGCATTTCCAGACGACCGATGCCGTTGATGACTGTTAGATCCTCGCGGCAGACGATGGGCATGAGAATACCGTGGCGATGCAGCGTGCGGGCGAGGTTGCGGGCATACTGGATCCAGTGGCCCGAGTTTACACGGCAGAGATCCTTGACCGCGACTTCCGCGGGCTTGAGGCATCGCAGAAAACCATCGCTGCCGACCTCCTTGTCGGGGATGCGGGCGGCGAGTGCTTCAATGTCTAGTGATTGCAACTCGCTAGTGACGCGTCCGGGTGTGCTATTGAAATCGAAATCGTTGGTCGCCCGGTTGAACACGATGTTGAGCGCCTTGCGTTGATCGAGGTCGAGCGCCTTGGTTCGGGATACCGGGACGTGCGTGGCACCCATACGCGATGCAACAAGGTGGCGCTGGTGGCCAGAAAGGATTTCACCGTCCGAGTCCGCGAAGATCGGAGCAATGAAGCCGAGCTTGCGAAGAGATAGCTCAATCAAGTCTAGACGCTCCGGCACCGCCGACCGGGGGTTGTAAGTTGATGGTCGAACAGCGTCGATAGGTTCGAGTGTGATATTCATATTACGAGGCGGCTGCGGATTTCGTTGAGCACGCTTTCCTTGTCGAAACCGGCGTCTTGTTTCACGCGGTCGCACCACGCGATGAACTCTTCCTGGGTGATGCGGAACCGATAGAGGCCGACCGCGACAGTGACATCACTCTTGTCGAGTTCCTTGTCGTGGCGGTCATCGTCATCCTCTTCATCGTCATCGCCGCCGGGATTCAACAATCCTTCGAGATCGGCAGGCTCGAAACCGGCGAGGATCGTGTCGAAATCAGCGGCCTTCCACTCGCTGGCAATCTTTTCGAGTTCGTTGAGATCAACCGAGGAAAGTTCGGCCAACCGGTTGTCCGCAACCAACACCGCAAGTTCATCGTTCTCGCTGGCGAAGTCCTGATAGTCCACTGGCACGACCTCTGCTCCGAGGTGCTTGGCTGCCATCAGGCGACCGTGACCCGATACGATCAGGCCGGTGAGATTGGAAACTGTGATCGTCTGTCGCCATCCGAAATAGCGGATGTTTTTGGCGAGCAGCTCAATCTGCCGCTGCGGGTGGGTGTTCGGGTTGCGCGGGTTCGGTTTCAGTTCACCGACCGGCACGAGCTTGTCGAAAGAACACCAGACTTCGATGCCGTTGGCTAGGGTGCGGGCTTTGGGAGAATCTTCCGTCATCGCCGTGGAGCCCGCTGTCAACAATCGCTGGCATCCAGCCAGGATTCCAGATCGGCGAGAGCGGCCCGAACACATCCACCAGAGCCAACTGCGATTCGTAGCGCGGTGGCTTGATCGACTGGCCAGTGGCGGCGTAGCATGGCGGCGATTTCCTCGGTCGTCGGGGCAGCGAGTTTGATCGATTGGAATCGCGTCTGGAACCGCTCGGTGAGCAAGTCGAGTTGCAGGTTGCTCGTGCCTATCACGGCGCGGCCAGGTGGCATGCGGTCGAGATAACTCAGGAGAAGATCCTGTGCGTCCCGCGTGCAGCGATCCATTTCGTTGATGATCTTTACGGAATAGACTCCGAACAGCGAACACACACCGAGTGTGCTCATCCACTGCTTCACGGTTTCGACGGTGACGAGCTTGCCGTTGAACTCCTCGATGGAGAAACGAGTGCCGGAAAGCGCCTCGGCCACCATGTCGGCGATGCTGGTTTTCCCGACACCGGGCGGGCCGTAGAGTAGTATCTTTACCGGAACGCTGGGATCATCGTGGAGCTTATGTGCCTTGGAGACGAGACGAGCTGCGACCGTGGCGGCAGGGCCACAGAGGTCATCGGGTCCGGTAGGACGCCAAGCCAGCGGTGGGCTTGTAGGGCGTGTCGGCGGGGTTAGGAGAATCTTCAAGGGTCGTGACATGGGGATATTGGTTGGTGTTGGTGATGGCCCTGGCAACCGCCTCCGCACCCTTGCGGTAGAGCGTGACGGCGAGCAAGTCGCCATCCAACACTACCGACCAGTAGCGAGTGGGAAAGCCATCGGCTTTGAGGTATTTTCGGACTTCGACTTTCATCAGAAATTGTAGTCGTGGAAGTGGCGGCGGCCGGGGACGACCGGCTCGCCGTTAGTAGTGCGGAACCATCCGTCTTTGCGTCGGCTGGCACGGTGGGTCACCCCATTGGGGTTGAGCGAATATTTGTAGGTCTGCTCGGCGTTGTTCACGCAATGTCCGGCAAATCCCCCGGCGACGACCTCGGGTTTCCACCCGTCGAGAACGGCGTTGTCTTCCTGCATCCAGATGGTGCGCCCGCTTGCGCTGATCCTGACGACCGTGCAAGCCGACCGGTCACTGTAGTGGCAGACGGTCGCACCACCGCCGATGGCCGGTGTCCATTGGGGAGCACTCATTTGTTCCAGCCCTCCCTGCGGATGCGGGTTTTGATCGAGTTGGGGGACAGTCCGAACTTCTCAGCGGTCTGTTTCACGCTGCGGCATTTTAGCCAGTGAGCTTTCACCTTCGACCAGTGGTCGTCACCGTGGCCGGGATTGCCGACTTTCTTTGCGGGCTTGGATGCTTTTGTCTTGAATGCCTTGGCCTTGGGTGGCGTGTTCTCCGCTGGCGTTGGGTCGGGCTCAGCCGCGTCGGCAAACGCGTCGTAGCGTCCCGGGCTGGCTACCGGCTCTGGACGGGTGAGTGGAACGACGTTCGCAGCTGGCGTGACATTGCCATCGCCCCCGGCGAGGATTTCCGCGACGATCTCGCGGATCAGTGGCACGGGGATTTCGGTGATGGTGAAGACCAGTCCGTTGAGCGTCTTGCGCCCGATGGTTTGCTTGAGGAACTTCAGTGCCTCGCCTCGGGTGCGACCCTGGTAGCGGCCTTCAAATACGTTGGTTTCCTTGTCGTCGCAGACGATGTAATACAGTTTGTTCATGGTGGTGTTTGGTTATGGTTTGCTGTTGGTGACGTTGCCGTCGGTGTCGATCCGGACGCTGAACACCAGCAGTCCGGTTTTGGTTTGCTTGGCGAAGTCGGCTCGAAATTCGCGGGCATGAATGCCGGCCATCGGATCGACCGGCATGATTCGCCGGGCGGTGAAGCCGTTCTTCTCAAGTTCGCGAATGCTTTGCTGCATCGCCTTGGCCAGATAGTTGTTAGGGAATGATGCTGTTGTCATAGCATCCCTCATCTGCCCGTCTGATTGGGCACGTCCATGTCTTTTTTCGTCTTTTTGTTGGATAGTTTTCATGACGGAAGTGGGCGGTTGATTTGGATAGTTCGGCCCTTGGTTTCCCCGGCGACGTAGCTTCCGGAATGGAGGTGGCGGCGGCGTTGCGAACGGGTGCGAAGTTTGCCGTATGCCTCCTCGACATAGCGGGTGATGGCCGCCTCCTGATCCACGAGCACCAATCCGTATGTCTGGCGCTGGTCTGCGGCGTAGGATTGTTCGGCACGTTGCTTTGCCGCCTTGAGTTCGGCGTTCAGGCCGTCGCGCAAGCCCCGGTAGTAAGATGCCTTGTCCGGATTGGCGTGGCTCCGCTTGAACTCGTTCCAACAGCGGAAGAAGGTCTGCCGCAGGTAATTGAAGGCGTAGATGGCGAAGTCGATGTCGGCGGCGGCACCGATGATGTCCACCGGCGTTCCTCGGCCGTTGGGCATCAGGATCGTTTTCACGTTGAAGTGAGCCTGCAGAATCGAGAGGATCATCAGGTCAGCAGGGTTGAGGGTCTTCGGCAAATCGACCTTGCCCTTGTTGACGGTGAAGCCCGCGCCGCTCGATTCACCGCGTTCCATGCGGAGCAGTGCCGAGTCGATGTTGTGGCGGGTCATCAATTCCTGTGCCTTGGCGAGAGCCACCTTCGCTTCGTTCTCGGTGGAACCGCGGGATCGGTCGGCCAGTCGCAGAAGCTTGCGGATTTTATCGAGTATGTCGGATTCGGATTTCATGGGATCTCAGGGGTTGGGTGTTAGATGTCTTCGTCTGGGAGGCCTGCGGTGATGACATCCACCGGGATGTGGGTGGATCCGTGCGTGTCGCAGAGGTCGGCATAGCGGATCTTCGCGCCCTTGAGTTCGGCGCGTGCGGTGTCCAGATCGTCCCAGCTTTCGATGAAGACCCGGCGCGGACGACCGGCTAGAACCGAGCTGCGACCATAGGTTGAGTGACCGTAGAGCGTCGGCTTGTTGGAGCAGTAGGTTTCGCCGCGCCCGAATTCGAGAGTGAGGCTGCGGTGCTGTTTGATGTATTCGATGTCCATGGTGGTGTGTGGTAGGGTTGGGGGTTAGCGGCGGGCGCGGCGGGAGAACTTGCGGCGGCTGGCTGGCGTGTTGTCGCGGATCATTTGCGCGACCCGCTCTGTGCTGCCGTCGGTGAGCCAGATGCCTTCGTCTTTGCGGCGTTGGATCTCGGCTTTTGCGAGGGGCAGCTGGTTCCCGAACATGAAGTCCGGGGTCATGTTGAGTTGGGCGTCTGTCCAGTTAGCGAAGTTGATGGTGCTCATGGTTTTTGTTCTATTGGTTGAATTTAGTGGGAATTGACGGCTTTCTCGGCATCGCTCATTCCGAGCTTGGAGTAGGCCTCACCGGAGTATCCGGCAGCGGCCCATTCTTCATGGGCCTCGTCGGTGAGCAGTTCAGCGACTTGTTCGATTTCCTCGATGGTCATGGCATCAATTTCTGCGGCGGTGTACATGGTTTTATGCTATTGTTAGGGTTGGTTGGATTTTCAGCGGAAGGTCACTTCATCGGGTTGGATTTCGCGGATTCCGTGGACTTCCGCGCCGAGCTTTTCGACCCATGCATTTAGTGCTTCGGTGCTCTTGAAAGTCTTGCGCCAGGCGGTGGATTTCATGCCTTTCACTCCGTATGCTTCGATGGCTGGTGTTGTTGCTTTCATCGTCTCTCATCTGCCAGTCTGACAACTTGAGTCCATGTCTTTTTTCGTCTTTCTTTCCCGCCTAACAAAAAGGAAAAAGACATCGAATTGGCACACATTTTGAGACTCATAAAGCGTGCCAATCACGGGTCTTTCCGAGTGCTACAAAAATAGCAAATTAGCATGGATTATGAGACTCAAGACGCATGCCAATTTGGTGTTTTTCGTCTTTTTGTTAGTATGAACAAAAAGCCATGGACAGGTGGTGTTGATCTGGCAGATGATAACTATGACAACACCAGTAATGTCCCGCCGCTTCGGAGTTGAGATCGAATTCCTCTCCACCATTTCCGCAGACCAAGTAGCGATGAGCCTGAGAGCCGCCGGCATCCGGGTCGAATCCTCCTACTACACACACGACACGACACCGCACTGGAAGATCGTAAGCGACGGGTCATGCGGTCTGGAACTCGTCTCACCAGTCCTCGAAGGTGAAGCCGGTCTTGAGGAAGTCCGGATAGCCGCCGCCGCACTCGAATCCGCAGGAGCAAAGGTGGACAAGCGCTGCGGACTTCACGTCCACTTCGACGCCCGCACGATGTCTCTGAAAGCAGTAAAGAACCTATTCAAGATGTGGCTGAAATTCGAGGATGTTCTCGATACCTTCCAGCCCGCATCCCGCAGGGGCAATGCCAACCGCTACTGCCAAACCAACCTGCCATACGAACCCATCGGGGCAGGCGACCACAAAGGGCTATGCTCCCGCCTTTTTCGAAAAATCGACGCCTGCCGCAGCATCGAGGAAATGAAGGCGCTCTACCCCTGCCGCTATCGCAAGCTCAACATCCATTCCTACTTCCGCCACCAGACGTTGGAAGTCCGTCACCACTCTGGAACGACCTGCCCCGAGAAGATCACCAACTGGGTACGCCTGATGGCTCGCCTCTTCGACGCAGCGGAATCCGCCGCCGCCGTCCGCAACCGTCCGGAAGACACCGGCATCGGGATGGGTCGCATGAAGTGGTTCTTCCAAGCCATTGACGCCCGCGGCCTCACTAAATTCTACACCGCCCGTGCCAAAAAACTGGCTGCATGATCTCCAACCATGAAGACAATACCCACCATGAACACCGAATACCACACCATCGACGGCGCGACATTCTCCGCCGTGGATGCCACCGACCTGATGACACAACTCCGGGGCGATAGCTTCAACCCGGAAGCTGACTTGCCATCCTACTGTCGGGCGACTGCCCGCGCGTCCAAGATGCAGACCGGCAAACCACATCGTGAGTGGCCGCCCAAGGCACTCGTCGAAGACATGCTCGCCTCCGGCCTGATCGCCACTGGCAAGCGCCACCCAGAATGGGGAACCTCCAACGACTGAACCGCCATGGCCTATCGAATCATGCAACCCCGCTTTCCGGTCGGTCAGACCGTAGCCACTCCCGCTGTTCTGGCACTCGGTATCGACCTGGTGCCCTACATGCATCGCCACCACTGCGGCGACTGGGGCGACCTCGACGAATGCGACAAGCTGGCGAACGAGGAAGCTCTCGAACATGGATTGCGCATCCTAAGCCACTACAAGCTCGGGAGCGGGCGCCGCATCTACATCATCACTGAGGCGGATCGATCTTCAACCTGCATCCTACTTCCGGAAGAATACTGAGGCAGTCTCACTGCTGGACGGCAAGGACACGCTTGAGTCCTTCTTCCGAGAACAGTCTCGCCGCGTTGAGCTTGCGGGCGAGGTCTGCCTGGCGCGAGGTCACCTTGTTCCCCTTGCGCTGATTCACGCTCAGCGGCATGAGTTCGAGATTCGCGATTACATTATCGAGTTCCGGCGCGACCGCTCTCGGGATGATGTGATCGACGGACAGAATCTCCCCCGCGTATGGGCCTTTCCGCACTGTGGCCGCTCGACCTCGGGACATTGCCTCGATGTCCTCAGGAGTAACGGAACCAAGGCGTTCGGCAATCGTGAGGTTTCGCACAATGGCTTCCGCAGTCAGGCTGCCCTTCGTTGTTCCGCCCCACCCGATGAGATCGACCGCTTGCGCGGCTACCTTCGCCGGATCCTCCCCGGCCTGCTTGGCTTTCCAGAGAATTGCCGTGATCTTCTGAGTTCGTGGGTTGGCTCCGCGATCCCCCAGGGTGGCCAGTTTCGCTGGCTCGATCAACGACTTGATCATCCGCGCGTGGTTGGAAGCGGGTTCCCCGCAGGCTGGGAGAATGGCACAGAGGATCAGGACAATCAGATTGCGAAGCATCGGCATGGAGTGAATCATAGCTGCCATGGCCAAGAATATCAATTTTCCTCCACAGGACGAAATGCCAAGCACGGTGGACGAAGCCGTCGCCTATCTGGCAGACACACTGCCTGCGGAATCTCTCGACCAACTCAAGGCGCTTGCCGAACAGGATCTCATCAACACGCACTTCGGGCTTGGGATGTATGTCCGCAATCATCTCAGCCTTTGGGACGGCGAATCCCGAATCATGCAGGATGGGAAAGATAGGTTCGGAACAACTCATGAGGATGATGTCTCGGCGGAAATCATTCGCTTGTTGTGGGAGCGGCTTCGTGCCGAATGAAGGAGGCTACCCTCTCAATCGTCCCGATCTCCAACTGCTTTTCAGTCAGCCGGATCACCCGCCAGCCCGCCAATACTGCTTCGAGATATTTTTCGGCGTCCTTGGCGTAACCCACCCCGCGACTGTGCCGGCCACCGCCGGGGAGGAAAATACCGCCCTCGATCTCGATCAGCGTGCGGCTTGCTAGGTGGGCGAAATCGGCACGCCAGCGACGGGAAGCATGGAACTTCACTTCCCGCTCCAAGGGCGGGCCTTGCGCCACTCTCCAGAGCAGCAGAAACTTCGATTCCAAGCGGGATGTAGCCATTTCCCCCGCGCCCGGAGTCAACGTCCTGAGCCTCGGTTATGTGGGAAACGCGAATGGCACATTTCACGGGAATTGGACACGGGTGGGGACATCCCTGCCAGCTACCTTGGGTTCAATAGATTCCTTGATCGGTTCAAACCCTCGCGCCTCGATTTGCACCCCGTCGAGGAGTGCCATGATGTCGGGCGTCATGTCGATGCTGGTCTGACCGGGGCACAAGGCCATCAGACGCGCCCCCTCACCGAGGACACGGTGTAACCTTTGGGCGGGAGTGGCGGTGGCAGACACGATAGTAAGGTGTGGTTGCAGGGGCGGGAATTGAACCCGCAGATGGCAAGGGTATGAGTCTCGCCTGGGACCGTCCCTCCCTGCGTTTTAGTTAGGCGTCCTTCTTGAGTTTCAGATGGAACTCGATGTCGCCAAGTTTGCGAACCAGTTCACGGTGGCGTTCATCGCGCTCCCGCTTTGCCTTGTCGGAGCGATCTATCGCCCAGAATATGGCAGCAACGGTGCCGAAGATGGTGGCGCAGAAGCCGATGGTGAAGAATAGGTAGGAGAAGAAGTCAGACATGATCTCAGGTGGTTTGTGGTTGTGGTTTGGGTTCAAAGCGCCTCGTAAATGTCGAGGATCAGCTTGAAGTCTTTCTTGAGTCCCTGGCGGCGGTCCTCGTCCCATTCATCGACGGGTGCCTTTTGAGTCTCACGCGCCCACCAGCGGCGAATGCGATTGAGTAGTGCGAGATAGGTCACATGGCCGCGGTCGGCGGGATCGCCCTGGACTTCGTCATCGGTGGCGAGACGACCGAAGTTAATCGACTTGCGCAGGCGACGAACGCTGAGGTCGTGCTCTTCGGCCAAGTCGAGCCAGTGCTTTTTCTCCTCCTCGGTCTTGAGCTTCGCGACGACAGCGTGGTGCTCGAAGCCGAGGTTGTCATGGCGACATGACAAGTCCACTTTGCGGGCGACGTAGGCGATGTTGCGGAGATAGCCGTAGTCCATGCCAGTGCGGGCGACCGCCTCGTCGTATTTCTCGCCGTAGTTTTTTTGGCCGTAGTTGATCCAGTCGCCGATGATGAACCCGATGGACTTGCCGACCGGTGTGAGCTTGGTTCCGAGTTCGTCCCACTCCTCGAAGGTGAGGTCGTGATGGAAGTCGATACCGGTGGGGGTAATCGTGAATTTCGGGTCATTGATGGCGAGCGTGTTCATGGTCAGGGTTGGCGTTTTCGTTTGAGTTGTGCCTTCTGGTATATCCTGCGTGCTCGGGTGCTTCGCATGGCCCTTGAAGGTGGAAGATTCAGCCTTTCGGTGATGTCAACGCACCTCTTCGACACTGCCGCACGGGTGATGCCGTGGCGTTTGGCGATGTCGGTCATGGTCTCGCCGTCGTAGGCGCTGAGGCCAAGAGCCACGGCCAGGCACTCCACTGTCAGCCTCGTGTTGCCTTCGGAGAGTAGGTCGGCAACGAAGTGGCGAAGCACATCTGCGACTTCACGGGTCTGAGGGGTTTTGAGATCGGCCTCATGGTCCACCAGCGCGGCGATGTCAGGCTCGTGGCTGGCCAGTGGCGAGTCGGCCATGTCGCGGTCGGGAGCGCCGTTGCCGTAGCGTTGGACGCAGGGCTTGAGCAGACCGAGCTTCTCCGCTTCACGACGTTCGTCGAGAGACATGGAATCGACCCACGTCTGGTATTGGCGTTCGTAATCGGCATCCTTGGCGGATTGCCGTTTGGAGTAATCGTCCTTCATGGCAGGGCGACCTCCTTCGCATGTTCGGACACTAGGCCCATAGTGTCCGCAACGTGTCCGACGCTGCACCCCTTGAAAAATAAGGGTTTCGGACACGTGGACACTAAGGACACTAAGTATGTGTGTTTATGTATGCGTGTGCGCGCATGTGCGTGTGCGCACGCACGCACACATGAAATGGTTTTTCGCTCCACAACGTGTCCACGTGTCCGACGAATCCGCAAACCCAACAGGATCAACGGACTACGGTTCGGACACGTTGCACGGACACTAGCGGTTTTGGACACGTTGACGTGTCCGCGCGAGCAGTTAGAAAGGATCGGATTCATCTTCTGTGAGGGTTTCTTGGTTTCGATTGCGTTGGATGCTCCACGTCCGCGTGCGCTGGCGCTCGCTGTTGCGCCCATAGTCGATGGGGTATCCCTGGCTCTTGAGTTGCCCGAGCCGGCGTCCGATCTGGTCGGGCGTGTATTTGGCCGCGACGTGCTTGGTGGACTCGTCAGCCATCATTTCCGCGAGCAGGTCGGTCGCTGTGCCCGTCCAGTCGGTCTGGCCGGGGTCGGAGAACCACGAGCGCAGGAACCGCTCCAGAAGCTCGATGAAGCCCGCCGTGTTGCCCGACTGGCGCGCAGTCTCGATCAACGCGGCGTGGTGGTAGCAGCGGACACCGAAGCGGACATCCCCTTGGCAATGCTCGGGAAGTTCGTAATCGCGGAGCCACCGGGCGAAGGCCGGAAGTTCGGCACGGATATGGTCGGCGGCATCGGTGAAGTTGCGTTCGGCGGTGCGGATGCGGAACAAGCAGATCTTGTCGAGGATGCTCATCTCGACGTCTGGCAGGATGCGGATCGATTCCGGGTCGGCATTGCACGTGATCACAACGCGACCGGCCCACGGCAGCATGATCTGGTCGCGGAACTTCGGATGGTATTGGAACGCATAGTTCGCCGGGATCTTCTTGAGCATCGCCGAGTAGAGCTGCTGCTTCTTCGGGTCCGACGACGGCACCGTGTCGTCCACCGCCCACACGCCCACCTCGAAGAGTTCCTTGTTGAAGCGGGATTCGCCTAACAGGAAATCGGAGGCATCCATGTGGCCGCCGAACAGGCCGCCGATGAGGACGTTGGAGACGAGCGTCTTCCCCTGGTTCACGTCACCGGCGAGGAAGATCGCCTGACCGTTCTTCGGCCTGCCTGCGAGCGCGTGGCGGTAGGCGTAGGCCAACCACGACAGGAAGAAGTCGAGTTGCTCATCCGGATCGAACAACCCGGCGAGGAAGTCGGCGATCCACGGGAAGCCATCGCCCCATTCGCCCGTGCCGGCCATCGGCTCGATGATACGTGACCGGCTGATGTTGAGATACCGCTTGCCGCCGAATGGGATCAGGTGGTCGCGGCGAAACACAAACGGCGCGGCACCATCGAGGCACCGTTGCTGGTGGATTTGTTCGAGCGCGATGTCGAGTGGCGATGCCGTGGCTCCACCGGGGCGCTCGTCGGATATTGCATGAGCAACCCGCAGATGGAGTGAGATGTCGGGCTTTTTGAATAGCCTCCAGATACCGCCGATCTGGATCCAGTAGTCGCGTCCGTCGAACCACGTCCCGTTGATCGCGGCACCGATGGTGGAGGCGCGGAACGCGTCGGTGAACTTCTTGCCGAAGATCTCGACCCAGGTGACGAATGGTTTCGGACCTGTGAAGCATTGCATGCCGCTTGGCCGGATGATGGCTGCTCCCGGGCAGTCGGCGCTTTCATCCCAGAACCGCGGGCCACGGGCACCTTCCTCGAATGGCCCGGGCCAGCGTCCGGGGAATCGCTTCTCAACCTCGTCGGCCACCCGCTCAATCGGGATGACCTCACCGAGGGTGCGCCAGTCCGTGGCCTTCGATGCCTGGATGGCCCATGCTTGGAGCAAGTCCACGGGCATCAACGAATCGTGGACGACGCGCCACCCGTCGCCGCAGTGGTAGTATTGCGACGGTCGTTCCAGCGCCTCCTCGTCCAGTCCGGGAAGCAGCTTCTTGAGCTTCAGTTCCTTCTTGAACCGGGTGAGGATCGCCTTCTGCGACTTCCGGTCGAACACCGGCAGCGGAGAAGAGAACAACCAGACGGCGCGGGCATTGCCAGAGAACGAGGCGGCCACCATGTTCGGCGGGTATTCCGGGTTCGCACGTTTGAGGAATGCGTCGATTTCGCCTGAGGCCACCTTCGCGTCGTAGTCCACCACCAGCGCGTGCATGAACTGGGGAGGGTTCTGGTCTCCGAGGCGAAGCGCGGCATTCGCGGCCTCGTATCCGGAGAAGAACAAGCTGCTAGTGGACGGGTCGGAGCACCATCGGCGGAATCCCTCCTTGTCGAGACCGGAGGGCACCGCACGGGCACCGTTGAGATGGGGAGACCATGGCTCCTCCAGCATCACGCGCTGGCCGGACAGGTTTTCGAGGCAGAAAAGTTTGGGGAATGTTGTGGTAGGGGCGTTCATTTGCAGTAGCGCGTGGTGACGACGGCTTCAGCGGCGAGCGGGCAGCCGGTGAGCCAGTCAGGGGTGATGGACATGATCCGCTCGATCTCGTGGGGGTCGGTGCCGGGAGCGACCTCGCACACCGCCTCGTCATGGACGTGAAAGACGACATCCACTCCCAGCCTACGCAGCCGCAACAGGGACTCGGCGAACACGTCGCGTGCTACCGCCTGGACGAGGTTTTCGCAGAGTTTTCCGCCGTAGAATGGTATGCGGCGACCGCCGCGTTCGACCCGTGCCGTCCAGCCACTCGCCGACGACACATCGCGATAAGTCAACCGGCGTCCGGATGGCAGCTCGACGACGAAGTCGCCGCCGGACGACCGGCGGAAGTCATTCTGCAACCGGTTCCACAGCGCGGTGATCTTCCGGTTCGACCCGCGGAATGCTTCGACCGTGCGTGTCGCCACCTGCGGAGTGATCGTAATGCCAGCCATCGTGCGGGCGACCTCGATGAACTTCGCGGGTCCGCACCCGTAGCCGAGGCCGAGGACACGGGCTTTCGCCAGTGCGTAGATTTCGGGGTTTTCCTTTTTCAGGTTGCCTCCCGTCCATCCCATCGTGGCGCGCGCGTGCGCCTCGTAGAGAGGAACGCCATTGGTGAGTTGCTCTAACAACATCGTGTCACCGCACAGCCAGGCGAGTACACGCGGCTCGATCTGCGACAGGTCACAGATGACGAACTCCTTCCCGGGACGAGGGACGATGCAGCCACGGAGGTCTGCGCCATAGGATTCCCCGCGTGGAAGATTTTGGACATTGAACCGGGCATCGCCGCTCCAGCGGCCAGTGTGCGCACCGAAATACTTCATGCCGTAGCCCATGCACCCATCGGTCGGGCGGATCCGGTCGGTCATCACGCGGAGCTTCTCGCGAAGCATGTTCGCCTTCCGGTAATTCCGCATTGCGGCCACCCAAGGGAACTGCTCGCCGTATTTGTCCTCCCATGCCGCGCACGCCGGGTCATCCTCGGACGTTGAGGGTGGTGGCGGGATGGAGTTGGCGCGACAGTGTTCGCCAAGTGCCTTGATCGAAAGCACGGCGGTATCGCCATCGGCCCACGGGATGTCATTGCGGGCCTGCCACATCACGAGGTCGAGCGATGCCGCAGCCTGCTCCGTCATCGTCTGGTCGATGCGAAATCCGTTCCACCCAGCGGTCATCGTAAGGTGGGCGAGTTCGCGCTCGTGAGCCGGCCATTCGTGTGAGTGCTTCTGCCATAGGTCGAAGCATGTCCGGGCGTCCCGCAGGACATATTCACGCATCTCGTAGGCGCGACCGGCATCGACTGCGTCCTGCCACGTCTTGCCCTTCATCCACGTCCTCAGGTCTTTGGTGACATCGACGCCAAGCAACTCGCGGGCAGCACCGGCCAGGTTTCTCGGTGCCCCGAGATACACCGACAGGTTGGCCGTGCAGCCGCCTCCGGCGAACTGGACATGGCTCGGGATCACGCCGTCGCGGGCGAGCTTCGCCATCACGAGGCCGTCAAACGAAAGGTTGTGGGCGACGATGAACTTGCCATCGAGCAAGCTCCAGTCGAAGTCCTTCGGATTACCGGCCCATGAGATGCCGTCCCCGGCGATACCCATCAGATAGATTTCACACCTTGGATCGTTCAGGTAGTGCCACTGGCCAAGTGACTTGATGTCGCAGTCCTTGCCGTAGAACGTCTCGAAGTCCACGGCGACGGCTGGCGCGTTTTCCAGCGTATCAGTTGCCATGACGAGCGCGGGTGGTGGATTTGCGGATGATGGCTGCCACCGTCCGGTCGGCAGCCCCGAGAAATGCCAGGTCGGCTTGGCACGAGCGGAGCTTTCGCGTCACTCGTTGACGTTCGCCGCGAACCAGCGACAGCATTCCGTCGATCACGTTATCCGCGACAGCGACGCACTTGGACTGGGCGCGTGAGGCGACCAGCGCGATTGCCAGCCGAGCAAATTTCGGCAGGCGGGGTTCGGAATGCGTCGCGCACAGCACGAGCTTCCATTCAACACTCAATTCCCCCGCTCGAATCAGACACGCGAGAAGCTCGCGATGGATTGCGGATGCGGAGGCCGGACTTGTTTCATTTGGTTTTGGTTGGGCCATACTTCCAACTGCGACACGACCGGATGGGATTGGCCCCACCCGGTCGCGCTTTGTTGGAGTCGCCCGAATTATCCGACGAGAGACAGGGCGAAGGCGGCGAACTCGTCGTTGTGGCGGGTGGCGTGACGCAGCACCGGAACGTGGACGAAGTTCATGCCGAGTTTTTCGCGGCGGGAGGTCAGCGACCATTCACCAAGGTGCAGGCCGTCGCGGAGAGCGAACTGCGAAGCGGTGATGATCGTCTTGCCAGCACGGGTGAATGCGGTGGAGCGCAGCGTCCAGAGGGCAAGCCCGTAGTCATCCTCACCGAAGTGATGCGGAAACATCGGGTGTTCCGGGAACGGGGACTTCACCAGCACCAACGCGTTGAGGATTGGCGAGAACGGCGGGCGTTGGTTGTCGCGCCAGTCGATCCAGCCACCAGCAGCGCGGACTTCCTCCAGCGTGTCGAACACGCGGGGCATTTCCTCGCCACCATAGGCAACGTATTCTTGGTATTGCTTGCGGATGCGCAGCACGGTGAGCGACACCGGCTGGGTGCCGTCCGAGAGCGTCACCTCCTTGTTATAGACGTAGGCTCCTGGCTGAAACGTCTCCGACAGCGGACCGACCGACTGGACGAGGTTAAGGCGCGGCAGAACAAAATCCTGCGGCAGGAACTCCCCTTCGAGTGGGCGGGACGGTAGCGAGGAAAGCGAGGTTTCCTCGTGGTCTTGGATGTCATCCGCAACCGGGATGACCGGCTGAACGGGTTCGGCTACGGCCGCTGGGGCGGCCCCTTCTTGGCGTTTGAACGATGTAAGCATGGCTTTGGTTCGTATGTTGTTTTGTTGTTTTGTTGGTTGCCCGTTCACTTGCGCGTCCGGGTGAGATAGGTCATCTCGCCGCCGGCCTCGTAGGCACCGACAGCGGCGAGGGATTCGCAGAGTTCGTGTTTAGCCTTGGCCTTGCCGCCCCTCTGGGCTTTGGCAGCCACCTCGTCTTCGAGTTTGGCCAGGCTGACTTCGCAGCACGCGATGAAGCGGTCGGGATCGATGCGGTCGCGAACCGCGCCCCACGCGGCGAGGGCGTCAGTGATCTTCCGGTTTCCCGAGCGACTCCGAAGCTCGTGGCCGGGGATTTCGACACCCGAGAGGCGCATTTTGAGGGCGTGATGGCGGACGCTCTCACACCACTTGTCCATCACGCGGGCCACTTGAAGTGCCCGCGCCATGATTGAGGGGTCGGTGATGTTAGACGGGTGAACTTGGTCGGGAATGACAAGCTCGTCGGAGTAACCGGAGGCCAGCGTCAATGCGTGGTTGTGAAGAGCCTTGCAGGTCGCCTTACGGGCACACCACAGGCATCCATCCGTTGGGTGGAGTTCCGGGTCGGGTTGCGATGCGCGAGCGATGATCGTCTCGATCCTCAGCCGCAGACGCGGGACATCCGCCCTATGGTAGGCGGCCGTCGAAACCTCGTCGCGACGGGGAAGCAGGATGTGGACGTTGACCGTCTGGACGCCGGGGAACTTCTCAAACACCCCGAGCGCGTAGCACTGCATCTGCACGTTATCTTCGGCATCGGCTACCGGGTTACGCCCGAACTTGAAATCAATGAGGTCGGCGGCGGTTGCCTTGGCCGAAACGATCACCAGGTCGGCGGTGCCGAAGGTCAGGCCACCGGCGATGGTGAGTTTTTCCTCACGCAAGATCGTGACATCGCCATGAGCGCGGGCATCGGCTTCGACGCCGGCCACATAGTCGCGGCACATTCCGACCACCTGAAGTTGTTCGTCGTCCAGCCCATCGTCCTTGCTGGTTTCAAGTGCGTGGTGGCAACGTGATCCTTCCTCGCTGGCGACGGATGCCTTGGAGTCCGGGCGGAATCCCGGGCAGACTTCCTTGAGTGAGAGCGAGCTGGGTGAGTGTTCGGCGTGTGGCCGATCCTCGGCGGGAGTGGGAATGATTGTGTCCATATTCACTCCTGCGATGCGGGGATTAGAAATTGGCCCTGCATATCTCCGTCGTTGAGAAGGTCGATGTGGGCGAGCTTTGCGGACACCGCCTCACACGCCCGTTCCTCGACAGTATCGGCAGCAAAGATGATCCGCTGGATCGAGTGGGCACCGCCCGCCCGATGGACGCGGCCAAGTGCCTGGCGAAGATCTTGCGCGGAATACGTCGGCGAAATCAGCGCGAGCCGCGGCTTGCCTCCGGTCGGGTCGTGGAGGCTGACACCAACACCACCGGCGCGAATGTTGCAGACAATGAAATTCTCCTGATTCGCCTGGAAACGGCGGATCGCCTGCTCGCGGTCGGCATCACGCTGGCCACCACGGATGACGCAGGAGGTTTTCAACAACTTGGCAACCTCGTCGATGGATTCGTCGAAGTTCACGAACACCGCGACGGACATGCCTTCGTCAGTAGCGTCCTTCGCCATGGCCGCGATGGTCTTGGCCTTGAGCGCTTCGATCTGCTGCCGCGCCCGCAGCAGGATGGTCAGATGGTTCGCTTTGGTAGCGTCCATCCGGACGGCTAGGTCGCACAACTCGTCATGATCTTCGACAGCTAGTGCCTGGTTGAGGTCACGCGTCATCTGATCGTAGATCCGCTGGATCTTCCGCTCCTCCCCGGTCGCGACCGGCTCGGCGATGATCTGGCTTTCGGGGAACTCGGGAATGTCGGCGATTCTCAAGCGAGATCCGGGGCCACCGGGAGAGAATATCTGACTATGGAGCCTCCAGAGCGCATCATGGTCGCCATTGAACTCCATCCCGAAGCGGCCTTTTTGAACGCCGTGGTTGATCGCCCACGGCCAATAATCGTGGAGCCGGTGTAGGCCGAGCGCGTAACCGATGGCCCGCATCTCCAACGGGTTTGAGGCAGCCGTCGCTGAGCACAACAACGTGGGGATGCCTTGCCGTTTCGCAGCGATCAGCATCTCCGCATTCAAGCTCTCGCGCGCCTTGCATTTCTGAGCCTCATCAAAGACGAGAAGCGTTCCGGTTGGCACCGACCAAACGAATCGCTTGTCCACGAATCTGCCGTATGGGGTCTTGCCCAAACGGATCTGCTCAAAGTTCGTAATCAGAGTGACCGGCGCATCAAATGCGGCGGCGACTTTGCGCCACGCCGGAAGCACCGGTTTCGGGGCAATCACGAGCAGCGATAACCCGGTCGTCTTGGCGACTTGGGACGCAACGTAGGTTTTTCCGACACCGGGGTCGCTGGCATCGAGTGCCGTGCGGTGGCGGCGAAGAGCATCAATCACCCGGCGGGCGTGTTCTCGTTGGAATGGTAGGAGGTCCATATCTCCTACTGCGATGGCGCATTCGTTGATTGGCCCCTGAAAGAAACAAAATCACCCGCCCCGGCGAACCGGAGCGGGTGACGTGTTGCTGGTATAGCTATTCACGCAGCCATGCCATCGCCTGCTGCAGACGAGCGAGCATGATGCGAGCTTTCTTGCGCGACACACCGAGCATGCGGGCGGCCGCCGAGAGGTTGCCATCGCATGCGTCGAGGGTTTCGGCCAAGTCACGAAGATCCTCAGGAAGGCGAGCCATGCCATCGTCGAAGTCAGCCTGCTCCCATCGGCGAGCCTGCCAAGACGGCGAGTATCCGAGACCCACAAGAAGATCCTCGTCGAGGATGTCCGAGTAGCTCTCCTGCTCGTCTTCACAGTCGCACCCCGCAACGTGGTCATCTGTTGAAAATGCGATGAGACGCCAGTCGCGGCATTCGCGCTCGCGTTTGCGGATCAAGTCGATGATCTCGTGATTTACGATCTGGTTGACGGACGCCTCGAAGACGGTCGTGTTCAACCCCGGCAGCGAGGCCCACACCTTCAAGTGTAGATCCTGCTCGATGTCATGGACGTCGGAGGCCGTGAGGCCATAGCGTCCGATGAGTTTTTGTGCTTTCCGTGCGATGACGGCGACGATGTGCGGGTGGATACCCGCGTAGCTGTTAGTTTTCATCCGGCCTTGGCAGCCGGGTGTCAAAGGGCGTCGGTTGGGGTGGCGCGGTTGGCGTCAGGGCGGATGTTGCCGGGAATGAAAAAGGGGCAAGCCGTCGTGAGATCGCTGATGCGACACCCACAACGACCTGCCCCTTAGGCCCGGCCAGTTGTCTGGTTGTTAGATAATGATGAGACGGCTTATGCGGCCACTTCGCTTTGCATGCGGAACGGCAGGCCACCACGGACTTCGAGCGCGAGAATCACTCCGCTCCCAACGACTTCGAGCTGCTTGAAAAGCTCAATGTGCTCCTTCTTCAAAACGAAGTCAGTGAGTTCGGCCTCGCGGCGCGGGCCGTCATTCGCCCCGAACTTGTGCTCGGCGATGACTTTGGTCGTCTGCTCGAACTGAGGTTGGCCGTTGATTACGGACAGATTCTCGATTCGGCTAAACGGGTTTTCCTGCATAATGCGCAGGAGTTGCTTGCACGCGGCGGGAAGGCCGCGATAATTGCCGCAGCTTTGCGGCTCCAAATGCATTTTTTCGTTAATCATGATGGTAATTTATTTTCGATTGACCGAAATCGGTTCGGGAGCCGGAAGCCCGGAACATCCGAGCGACCCGAAAAGCGTGGGGTGAAAATTCGTTTCACAACACCAGCAGACGGGCGGTTTAGGAGGGTTCGTATGGGAGCCCAACCGCCCAAATATTTCGAAAAATAAAGGCCTCATGGGGTCCAGATTCCCATGCGGCCTGTCCGTATGGGAGGCCACGCGGAGGCATTGGACGCCATCCGATTCCCGTATGGGAAAAAACAATCCATACGGGAAAATCGCATCTAAATGCTGCATTTACGCAGACTTGCGCATAGAGTTGCACCGCGATGAACGACAACACCAATCGACCGCATCACCTTATCAAGAGACTTCGAATCACCGGAGGCTTTCTCGACGGGTTAGACATCGAATTTCTTGATGGGCTTAATTGCATCATCGGGCCACGCGGAGCCGGCAAGACAACAGTCATTGAGTTGACCCGCTTCGCTATTGACGCCATGCCTGGGCGACAAGGAGACCCTTTACGAAAGAGAGTCGAGAACATCATCGAAGCGAATTTAGGCGGTGGCAGAGTCGAAGTGACCGTCGAAACTAAAGACGGGGCAACCTATGTAATCTCAAGAAGTGCTGGGGAACAACCAGTCGCTCAAGATGCCCAAGGGAAGTTGATCAATGGGGTCAAAGTGCTGGGCGGCTATCTCTTCCGGTCCGACATACTTAGCCAAAATCAGATGGAAAGCATTGCCGAAACGGCCCACTACAAGCTGGACCTGCTAGACAAGTTCAGTAACGGAGAGATTGGCGCAATCGAGTGGGATATTTCAATTCTTCAAGAATCCATAAATGATGCGTCTACAGCAATTCTTCCTCTAATGTCGAAGATTCAAAATCTTGAGGAGGAAATCAAAGAATTGCCCGTTCTTGAGGAAAAGCTCAAAGGGATGAGAGTTGCCCAAGGACCTAACGCTGATGCAATCAACATAGCAATAACGCATCGCTCGCTTCGGGATCGCGAAATGCGGGCAGTCGATGCGATTAAAGTCATTATTCAAGACACTGGAAAAACGGCCAAGTCACTATCCGGTCGGATGCAGAGTGAATTAAACATGCTGTTTAATGATGAACTTCTTCATGGCCCAAACCAACAGTGTATCGAGCCTATGATTCAATACTTGAATCAGATTTCAGCTACACTTGAAGAGCAGATCCGTTCAATACTCGATAATCTTGGCAAGGGATGGGAGAGGATCACGACAGACAAAGGGGTTCTTGAGAATTTACACGCTGAGCAAGAAGCCTTGTATAGGCAGTTGATGGAAAAACATAAAGAGGTCCAGATCCGATCCAATGAGAGGAGTGGATTCGAAAAGCGCCGTAATGAACTGCTTTTCAAAAAGAGAGAGCTCTTAGACCTTAAAAAAACCGTGGACGAAATGAGAACCAAGCGTGACTCTCAATTAGCTGAGTTATCTGAATTATTTGATACGCGGTTCAATATTCGACTCGGCATAGCAGAAGAGCTGAACAGTGCACTCGGCCCCGAAATCAGAGTAACTATTGAACAATTTGGCGACAGAAGCTCTTACCGTGCACATTTGGAAGAGTTGTTGAAAAACACGTCAACCCGGCGCATCCAGGTGGCTAAAAAGGTGTCTGATTCTGTGCCCCCGCAGAGATTGGTTGAGCTTATCCAGAGTGGAGACCGCGAGAAACTCAGTAAGGCTTGCGGCCTCAACGAAAATCAATCGGAAGAGATATTTCCCGCGCTGGCACGGATCGATGTCCTCTTCGCCCTTCAAACTGTCGCGCTTGAAGACGCTCCATACGTAGCACTGAAAGAACGTGGAGAATATCGTGAGTCAGGATCTCTGTCCACGGGGCAGAAATGCACTGCCATTCTTCCGATCATTCTTTTCGATAGTATCAACCCGCTAGTCGTCGATCAGCCAGAAGACAATCTGGACAATAGTTATGTCTATCGAACAGTCGTACGTTCCATTAGAAGGGCGACAAAAGGCCGACAGATGATTTTCGCCACGCACAACCCAAACATTCCTGTTCTCGGGGAGGCCGCCAGGGTATTCGTAATGGATTCGAGTCGGACGAAGGGTGCGGTAGTTCGCATTGGTGACGTGGATACATGCAAAGATGATATTGTGACTCTTCTTGAAGGGGGGGAAGAGGCCTTCAAGCTAAGGAAGGAAAGATACAAATACTGACAGCACACATTCGATGGAACCCGATGAAATCAAAAAACTGACTCGTGATGTCCTGGAGAGGCAGGCTGACGTCGAACCGTGGACTGATCGCCGGATGTTGGCGGAAATTGCATGCCGTGATATGATGACGGCAAGGCCCACAGATGATTCATTTGCCCTAGTCAGTATTCTATCTAGCGATCCCAAGTGGGAAGTTAGAATGGTGTTTGCTGAAAGCCTGCCGAATTTTCCAGAAAAGCTCTTTCGTAGGCTTGCCCCGAGGTTAGCGGCCGATCAGAACTCGTTTGTTTCTCGAATGGCCGCTATCGCCCTGGCACGCCGAATGCCAGACTCCAGAGGCGGTGCCAGATCACGCCACAGGGGACTCCAGAAGATTCTTGAAGGTATCCGGATTCGATTTGGGGTGGATGCGACAAGGATGGCAATCGATCTAGCGAACCGCCAGAGCGATGAGTATCTCCGCTCTGTAGTACACGACTTCAAAACAATCCTGACCCCATTGAAAGAAGTCGTTCGCAGAATGGGCGAAAGTACTGCCGCAGGGGGGATTCCTTCCGAAGAAGAGATCAAGCGGATCAATTCAAGCATCGAGGACATGGAGTCTCTAACAATAGATATTAGTAATTTTGCCAGAGACGTAGAGGCTAAAAAAAGCGAAGAGAACGTTGCATCCATGGTCTTTGACGCTGAAAGAACCGCCAGGGAGAATATCGAGGCTCGCGGTGGCCTTTGCGAATTGGTGAAGTCCGAGATTGAAATAGACGCCGATCTGCTATTTCCGGTTTCCCGTCCACTATTTGTCATGGCAATCACAAACCTAATAAAGAATGCTATTGAAGTACACGAGAAGAAGTCGGGTTTTGTAGATGCTACGATATTTATTTCCGCGCATGTTACCGAAGGTGTCTTCGAGATGTTGATCTGCGATATGGGCGGACCTTTGGAGGAATCCGAAATTAAGAAGCTTCAGGAATTCATTCCCGGAGGTAGCTCAAAACCCTCAGGAAGTGGCTTCGGCTTACCGATCGCACGTCGTCATATCGAAAAAAACGGAGGCACCCTTAGAATAGAACCCAACGGTAGCACGGGTCTTACCGCGAGAATCCAAATCCCAATATAGCCACTATGCCACACGCACTTGTCATTGATGACCATGAACAGATCCTTCAAATTGTTGGAGAGAAGCTTGAGTCGCTTGATCACACGTTTGATTCAGCTTCTTCACAGGAAGAGGCTGAGGAGTTTCTTCGTCGGCAATCTTACGATTACATTCTTTTAGATTTGGCAATTCCGTTAAGGTTTGGTGGGCAGGCGGATAAACAGTATGGTCGCAACCTGCTTCACAAGATCCGAGGTCCGCTCGGTCACCCTGTAACGACTGTTATCATCATGACTGCAAACGATCTTGAATCCTACCATGTTGGAGTGGAATTGATGAAAGAGGGAGCTGATGACTTTGTTGGAAAGCCGTTTGGCGAAGATCACCCACTTGAAAGGAAGATCAAGGAGGCTCTGGTCAAGCGGCCTCCAAAGGATAACGAATCAAGAGGGCAAGCAAGTGAACCGACAGTGCATCCATTTTCCGGTGCTGTCATAGAGTTTTTCGAAGACCGAGTTGAAATAAATGGGCGAAAACTCACAGGGCGAAAATCGCAAATGCGGTCTGTATTGGAACGCCTCCGAGCCAAGAAGGAGGCGGGCGGTAAGATCACACTAGGCGGCGTTCAACTTGCGAACGAATGTCATTTCGAAAATGGGGAGAAAGCGGCTGGTGATGCCGTGCGGCAAATTCGAGATAAATCCTGTGAAGCGTTACTCAAACACCATAGCATCCATGCGGTTGGCAATGACATCGTTGTTACGGATGATACTGGATATTCACTTGGTCCGAAGATCCAGATCAGAGTCGCAGGCATGACGCCCGATGAGGATGCTTCTCAGACTTTCAGCCCATTACAGTTGAAAATCTTGAGAGAGCTCCGCGAGAAGAACAATCAGCTGAGAACCCTATTAGCTAAAAGTTTAGGCATTACTGGTAGGCTTGTCGGGGAAGAAATTGAAGATCTGCTTGTGTCGGAAGATGTGAAGAGTCATGGTAAAGGTTCAGCACTTCGATATGAGTTAGTACGCGATCCGCTTCCCAAGCCGCGATTAGATTGAAACAAAGCCCAGTAAACACTATTTCCAAGGCGCACTTAGTCGTGATCCCACATCTCTTCTTGATAAAACCTGGGAGCAGTATTCCCACTTGTGCGCTTCGGGATCAACGCTAGATCTGTATCTTACGGAAAACGCATTTTGCGCTTTGTTGCGCTCGTGTATGTATTCGTCCATTTTCAGGCGAAGCAACTGTTCGTCTTCGATCCACTCATCCTGGATTGTTTCTGGGATGCTACCGAAGATGTCGTAGGTGTCCTTGAGACGTTCTGAGAGAACATTATAAACCTTTTCATCTTGTGTTCCGGCATAGACCAAGTTGAGCATGTCCACGAACTTGCGGGCTTGGCCGAAGCGCTTGATGCGGCCAAGCCGTTGTTCGAGGCGGGATGGGTTCCAGGGAAGATCCACATTGATCAGGGTGCCGAGGGTCTGGAGGTTTAGTCCTTCGCATGCGGCATCGGTGGCGACGAGCAATCGTAGTTCCCGTTCCTTAACGGCGGCCTTGATCGTTTCGCGTCCGACGGTGCTGAATTGCCCGTTGCGAAAAAGCCCGCTCTTCCCTGCTCCTGCATAAACCGCAACGACTTCATCTGGCAACGAAGCCGACAACTCCTTTGCAAACCACTGGGTGGTGTCAAAATACTGGCTGAAAATGATGCATCCATGCTCAAGCCAAGATTTTCCCTCGGAGCGAAATTCGGTGAGAAACCAGCGCACAGTTTCGAGTTTGGAATCCACCGCCTCAGGCCGTGAGAGCTGGGTTACGATTTCCTTCAAACACGCAATCTCAGCGGCGCTCATTCCGCTCAGGAGGTGTTCCTTCTCCTCTTGCAAGCGTTCCTGATCGCGACTGTCGTCAGGCAGCGAGCGTTTAAGCATTTTCTCGGCCGTCCCGCGCCCGGATGCGAAGCTGGAGCAAA
>Ga0315904_10000592_pt1 | contig 57783 bp, 67 predicted proteins | sample LakEriMetagenome_6_FD_203529 | JGI IMG/M metagenome (GOLD analysis project Ga0315904, IMG submission 203529) | Freshwater fungal communities from buoy surface, Lake Erie, Ohio, United States - Buoy 12 MA120 | ecosystem: Environmental > Aquatic > Freshwater > Lake | place: USA: Lake Erie, Ohio...
ATACACCATTTTGTCCAATGACATTATTTACTGTCATTGCGTATGCAGTATTAGTCGCGGCAGCAGTTTGATCTACATTGCTAAAATACGATCCGTAGTATCCAGATGCGCCTCCAGCACCAGCAGGGCCAGTTGCGCCAGTAGAACCAACGCCTGTTGCACCGCTTGCGCCTATCCCTGTAGCGCCTGTGGCTCCGTCAACGCCAGCAGTTCCGGTTGCGCCTGTAGAACCCTGTCCACCAATAGTTCCGGTAGCTCCTGTCGCCCCAACGCCAGTTGCGCCAGTGCTTCCCGTCGCGCCGACTGGGCCGCCGCTTGGGCCTGTAGCACCCGTTGCGCCTACACCAGAATTTCCAATATAATCGAATTTTCCTGTAAAGGGATTAAATGTCAGAGCCATATTAAGAAATACTTACTTTGACAAGATTTGCATCATTCGCAGTAGGAGGTTGAACAGAATATTCCAAAGTAAGAGTAGCAACTGTATTGCTTGCTTTTTTATAAACAACAGTCGCAACATTATTGGTCGCCCCATAATATGTTAGGGTTAATTCATCAAATTCGGGAATTTGGAATCCCTGAATTGCGCTTTGCAAAGAATTTACGCTATCTAAAACAAGATGGCGGAATTTGGCTGTATCAAGAATAGATGGTGTATCCATAATGCTTTTTTGATTAACTGATTTGGAGGCACGGACGAAATTATCCGTGCCTCCCGTATCAATCAACCATTACAGACCAGTTGCAGAGGTCGAGCAGGCAAGAGGGATACCATCAAATGGGCAACGCTTATAGACAATCGCGCACACATTCTGCGGACGGATTGGCTGAATCGCACGCTGAATTTGATAAATGTGCTGACCGAAGTCACCGTAGAGGTTACAATCGTTGTCGCGGAAGTAAGTCCACTCCAGTTCGCCCATGGCGAGTTGAGGAGCAAAACGGAAGGTGCCTTCGCCAGTATAGGACTCAGGAACCAAACGCTTGAACGCTTCACCAGCGATGACAAACATAACCTCGTAAGGAGCCGATACCCAAGCCGGATTACGGCGTTGAGCAAAGCCATTAGTAACGGCGGTCGAGATGGTAGGATTAACAAGAATGAGATTGCCAGAACCATCAAAACCAGTAGCGCGGAGCGGCTGTTGGTCGATTCCGAATGCAAATCCGCGATAACCCATGAACTGATAACCGCTAATCGACTCTTCGCCGAGTTTGAAGCTGCCAGTTGTGAGACCAATCAAATCCTCTTTAACATCCGCATCGTTACGGAAGTTCTCAATCTGATCCGCAGAAGCCATAACTTGGAAGAACTCGCCTTTGCTGGTAGCAAAAGGTTCAGCAAGCATTTCCTCACGCAAGAACGATCCGATCTTATAGAGAGTCTTGAAGTTCATGGGGGCGTTTGGCACCGAACCAGTAGCCCAAGGAGCACCGAGAACTTGCATATCACCAGTCAAGCTCTGGCTGAAAGTCTTTGTGCTATCAACCACGAACTTAATACCAGACTGAAGGAGATACTGATAGCGGATGTCGGCATTGATGATTTGAAGGATCGTTTTCTCAAGAGCGATTTGAGCTTGGAGATAAGAACCTTTGAATGCGGTGCGAGCTTGTTTAACGCAAACTCGCGGACCAGCGCCACGGAGGGTCTGGAGTTGGAATTGATACTCGGTCGAACCAACTTGGTCAGGAGTTGCGCCAACACCGCAGAGGGTGGTGTCATTCACGAATTGAGGAGCGGCGAGCGAAGCGGCAGGAACCGCCATTTCCTCAACGACAGAACGGACAACATCCGAAACATTCGGAAGAGTTCCGCCGTCAATCGAGTTGATATATGGCGATTTGCGAGCGAGCACACGGCCAATCTGGCCGATGATGCGGTTTACATCTTTGGAGGCGAAGTTTTGAACTGTCGCCAATGGGATACAATCGTTAGGCATAATTTTATTTTGATTTTATTTTGGTTGTTTTCGAGAGTTCCGAAATCACAACATTATGGCGCGATTCCAGAACAAATTTTTGCTCTTTTCAGAGCGGTTAATTTTTGGATCGCACCCAGCCGCTGGTGCTTTTTTTACGGCTTGTTTGGTTGATTGCCTTGGCTTCAACCGAGCCACCAAAATAACGGATTTGGCATCCCGAATATGGCAATGTTTTATTTCAAAGAATTGAACTTGTCAAATAATTTTTATCTTTTCCTCAAAATAAATTCTATGAACGCTTCAACGCGATTTTCGTATGGATATGTTTGGTCAATACGAGTTCCAATTTTGTAATTATAATTTGTGTCTATCAAGTCACAGCAGATCAAATCACAATCAGAAAAACACGCAGTCCATTCTGGCAAGCAAACATGAGTTGGTGCTGGAGAAGCTGGCATCCATAAAGACCAAGTTGACTTGTGATCTGGATTGAATCGGCTAGGCCAGATCATTCCCTCGTAGAGTTCCCAAGATGGAATAGAGATGACTGCGTATCCACCTTTCTTCAGAACTTTCAGCCAAGAAATGAGCGCGGCTTTTGGATCAATCATGTGCTCTAAACATTGAGAGGCATGAATGAAGTCGAAAGATTCGGATTCAAAATATCTGTCAAGATGGTTTGCGTCACCATCCTCAACATCAAATCCAATAACTCCATCAACCTTGATAAGATCGTCACCTGCGCCGATGTCAATTCCTTTACCTTGGAAAATTTTTTTGAATAAAGAAGCCTTTTCAGATTTAAACCTCCTCTCCATAGCTTTTGATGACTCTTTCATAAATCGTCGGTATGAAATAGATACTGCGCTTCTGGATACTCAATAATGCTATTCGGACACGGCGGAAATACCTCTTGAATTAAAGGTTTTCTGAGCGCGGCAGCTATCCAAAAAGAACTTGATTGATTACCTATAAAAAGATCACACCCGTTGATTGCCTCAGCGACTTCTAAACAATTTTTTGTCTGATAATATTGAATAGCCCCAATTTTTTTGCAAAATTCATCGTGCTCTTCCTCGGTTCCAATAAAAATAGAATTTTCCCCATATTTATCATAAATTTTCTCCCACGAAAACCTGTCATTTCTATATCTTGGCGTGCGATTAAAAATTGTTTTCCCGATGAGTTTTTTGTTTTTTTCAACTTTTATCCAAGGCTCAGTTATGTTCATGCGCCCCGTTTTTTTTGGAACAACCCCTAAATATCTCGCTTGCGAATCCAGCAAAGAAATATCATCGCGATAACATTCTCTCCAACCTGAAACATTGACATCAATGCAAAATCCAGAAAAGTTCATCGTTGTTTCAATCCCCTGACTTTCGAGGAGTGGTTTTAATGAATCAAATTTGAATCCTCGCATTGGAACCATCCGTTCTCCGTCTTGAACGACAATCGTAGTTCCGTTTAGAGCTTGGAATGATGGTAAAAAAGCGATTATATCACCAATATGTCCTGTATGCAGAAATGTTTTTCTACGCTGGAACGGAAATGAATTCTGCATAAATTGATTTCATGGCTTCCGATTTTGTTTTGCCATCAGATTTCCGAACATGGACAATTTTTTTGTCCATATCTGAGTATTCTTTACTGAAATTGAGTAGTTCTGATTCAGATGAAATGGAACTTCCGTTCATTATTCCATCCGCAATGAATTTGCTGATCGTTCCTCCGCAAATATCATGATTAGCGTAGAACAAATATGAACTCGGCTTTCCGATAACAATCAATGAATCAGATTTTGCTAATTCATCGGCATCTTGCGGTGAAAAACCAACATTCACGCAATCGTAATCAGACATCCAGCCGCCTCTTGCGGCATGAAGAGCGCACCAGCGCGTAAAACGCACCATTACTCGTTGCAAATTGTTTTGGTCTTCTAAAGAAAAATGAGGAAGCGTTTTCAATATGCGAGTAACCAGCTTTTGGTATAGATTGCTTCCTTTTGCATGGCTATTGTTGAGCATGACGGCTTCCCATCCGTTCTTTTCCCATGATTCTTTCCAGATATTTGCGCAAGCAAATTCCTCTGGCTGATTGCTCATCTGAATTGACTCGTAGTAAGCGTAAATTTTAGGTTTCATCAGTAAGTTTTGTAGCCGACATGAAAGACGGGAGTTCCAAGATCAATGTGCGGTTGATGGCCGATTTGTTTTGCGCGATGGCAGAAAGCAACATCTTCGCCAACGCCACCTTTCATCGGTAGAAAGAAATCGAAAGGCGCAGTTGGGTCTGCGGCAAGTTGAGCGGAGGTTGGCGCAAGCTCTGGAAACTTTTCTTTGATGTCTAAAAAAACCTGCCTGTGAACCAAAAGGCATCCAGTAGCAATCCAATCAACAGGCACAATGAAATCGTCGTATTGGCGCGCATTTTTTACTAACGATTGATCGCTACACATCAACTTTGCCCCTTCTTGACGGCCAAAATATGCTCCGCCGACGAGCGTTTTTCCGCTGTTGATCAACCGATGCAAAATGTGGCGTTGAAGCGGAAGATCTGTCAAGCTGCGAGCAGAAGCAACATTGGCTTTCATCCATGCCGGACGGCCAATACAAGGGATAATGTCATCATCCATCATGAACAGATATTTCGCGTCTGTTTGAAGGAACTTTTCAGCAATGCGATTGCGGCTGTGATAAACCATCGCGTCACCAATCGACATATCATAGCGGATTTTGTCGCGCCCGAAATCCAAAGCCAGCGCAATCATTGCGAATGCGGTAACGGGATTTGTTGTTTTATAGCAAGGGAAGCCCACAAAAACATCTCGCCCTGAAAATTCAGCGCGATAGCTTGGCAACCCATCAACGCTTCGCGAGGCCACAATAATTTCCTCAACTATTGCTGTTGGTTCTGGAATTGTTTCCAGTTTCTTCGTTTTTGGGCCACGCTTTTTCGTTTCTTTTTTCTCCTCTACTGGCTCTTCTTTTTTCTGAGCAACTTCTGCGACAGGTTCATCAAGATGTGAGAAATCTCGTTGCGGTTTTCTTGATTGGTTTCCGGGAATTTTTGCCGTTTGTCCGGGCCTTGAGAATGGATCAGGTTGTTCAAGCGCAATGGCTGTGATTTTTTCGTCAGGCGACAATTTTGGTTGGCTCATAGGTATCTATTTTCTGTTTATTAATTCAGTTATTGAATTGAACTGTTAGGAATCTCCTAACAGTTGGCGCATTTACGCGCCAGCTTCATCAAGGCCAAGATCAATGGCGTCAAGAGACGACATTTTTAGCCGATCCGTGGTGCTTGCTGGTTTGTTACTGGAAGCAGTAGCAAGATTTTGTTTTGGCATTCTTCCGGCTCCTTTCAAGCGAGCGTTTTCTTCGGTGAGTTGCTTCAACTGCGCCGCCATTTTCTGGCGACTTGTCTGTTCGGCGCGGAGTTGATTTGTCAAAACATGACTCATCGCCGCCGCCGCCGCGACATCTGCCCGTTCTTGAGAAGTTTTAGGCCACAATGCAGAGGTAAAAAGATTTTCAACTTGGCCAGCAAGTTCGTTGTGCGCTTGAATTGCTTTCATCTGTTCAGGCGTTGCGTTTTTAGGCACTTCTTTTCGCATGGCCCATTCAGCTTTTTCTTGGACAACACGATCTTGAACATACTTGTAAATTTCCTGCTCCTGATTTGAGAACCATTCGACAGCCGCTTCGCCTCGTTGCTGGTAATATTGCTCGGCATTTTGAGCTGATTTCTGCACTTCCGACATCCTGCGCTCCTGCAAGTCAGCAACATCCACAAGCCCACGCTTTAATCGCTCGGCGTCAGTCAAGGGAAGTTTGTTGATGGCATTTTCAATCCACCATTTCTGGTCAACTTTATCTGGTCCGCCTTTCGCTTCGATTGAATTGATAACCTCGTCAGTTGCCCCATGCTTACGCAGAATAGAATACACAGCATCTTTGGCTTGATTGATTGGTTTGTCGTATTTTTCTTGAAATTCAGGATCAGACTGAACATCGAAGATTGCTCGGAATTTACGCAGGTCTTCGTAGTCTTGCGGAACAGGAGGTTTTTGCTCGTATTCCTGCAACTTCTGACGCAACACTTCGGCTTCTTGCGCTTGGCGTTTATACGAGGAAGCGGTTTCTTGCAGTTTGCGCCAATTGCTCTGGTTTTTTTCAGAAAGATTCCGAGGTTGTTCAATCGCAGAAATCTCCGGATCAATTTCAACTGGAGGAATGACAGGTTCAACGGGAGAAACAGGCTCAACGGGATCAATTTGAGCAGGAGTGGCGATTTCGCGCTCTGGAATGCCTTCTGGCGTCTCCGAAGCCTGTTCTTCAATGACAGGCTCATTATCTGCTGTCTCGGCTTCTGCTGTCTCTTCCAACGCGGAATCGAGCGCAGAATCAATATAAGAATCTGTCTCGTCGTCAATTTTATCTGCTTCAAGACCGGGATTGCCAAATCCAGTCACATCAAGTTCTGCTTTTTCGTTATCTTCCATATTTATTGTGTTTTTGTTATTTTATACCGAAATATATGCACTTATACCGAGTTTAGCGTATAGATGACTAAACTCTTTATACTATTTCATGGATTTAGAGCCACGGCAACGCCACTTTTTGCGTGACAGGTTGTTCGGGCTGTTTGGGTCACTTTTCCAATCCCCTTTGATTTTTGCTGAACGAGCGCAATACGCATCGCCTTTTTTGGTTCCCGGACGAATCCTGTCGCCGCCATCAGCCGCTTTGCCAGCTTGCCCGTATTTGACTGTTCGCGTTCTTCCGGTTGCCTTGTTATGGACAATTTTTGTGAAGCGTTTTTTGATTTCAGCCATAGGATTTACATTGTTGTGAATGTGCCAGACGAGGGATCGTCTTTGTTTTCAAGAACAATGGCAAGCTCGTCAAGCTCTCGCAGAGCGGTTTCAAATCCTTCTTTGTATTTAGCCTGCAAAGCAACTTCCTCAATCGTTTTGCCGTCAATGCGAGGAATGCGCGTTTTCAGAAATACCGCGAGTTTGAATTGAGTTTTATTCAAGTAATCGCGGAGACGATTTGCGTCAGCAGGTTCCCAGTTTGTCATTTCATTTTCTCTTTAACTTTTTCAGCGAGCCTTGAAATTCCTTCGCCAACTTTCGTGGCGACTTTTTTAGCGTTGGCTTTCGTGCCTTTGTAGACATCTTTTCCGAACTCAAGAAGCTGTTCGGGAGAAACAATTCCCTGATCGCTCATGCCTTGCTTTTCAAGACGCTCGTAAGCGGCATCCTCCTCGGCTTTCAGCAAGCGTTCAAGTTCCCGCTCTTTGTCGAGCTTGGTTTCCAACGCTTTTACTTCCTCGTTTTTTTCTTTGTCGGTCTTTGCTCCCAACCCTTTTGTTTTTTTATTAGTATCTGGCATAATTTTATTATTAAGCCGCAGTCGGAGGTTTTCCGGGAGCGGCGATTTCGTTGATTGTTCCGAGTTGGTTTGGCTGAGATTGAGCCAATGCTTCCCCTGCCATGTTTGCTTGTGCGACTGATGGCCTGCGACCTCCTCCGCCTCCGCCTGACCGCCCAACTGCCGCCGCAGGCATAACTTGATCCACCGGAGGAGCGTTTAACCCAGCGGTCATTTTTTCATAAGCCATTTTCAAACCTTCTTTATAGATTTGAAGTTTCTGTTTGTCTATTCCTTTGCCTTCGGCCTGCTGAATATGCGTCATGTAATGTTGCAACGCTCTTGTGAATGGCTGAACCATTTCAGGAGGCAGAGAGCCTTCAGGAGCGTTAGCGATGACGGGCATTAGTTTTTGCGTGAGCGTTTCAAGGTGAATATCATCATCGTCTCGCGGAGACACTGGGACTTCCTGCCCAGCCATGATGCTTTGCAGTTCGATAACCTGTTGGCGAGTGGCTTCAATCGCGTTAGCCTGAACCATGTCAGGCGGAACGATAACAGAATTGGCGATTTCCTGACCAACTTTCCGGCTCCAATCCAGTTTCATCAACTCGGCTTGGTTGATTGAAGGATTGCCCATGTATCGCTGAATCAAAAGATCGAGGATGGCGTTGTCTTGCGAAAGCATATCAGGAAGCAGTTCTTGCGCTGGCGTAAATGCCATAAGAAGAATATCGCTTGGTGGAAGATTGCGTTCAATCATCCGCAAACAACAATCAATAGCGTCCTCGTCAAGATGGCGTGGAATTTCAAACGGAACCATAAATGATGGCATTTCCAATCCAGATTCCATGAATGCTTCAACAACATCGCGTCTTGCCCATACAGCGGCAGGATTTTGGATTCTCGCAACATCCAGCATCGTTTTCAATTCGCTGGCGGCACGGATATGTTCAGGATGGCAAATTCCCCGTTGCATCCGCTGAACCGCTTGGGAATATTGGAACGCCCAACGAGAAAGAATTCCTTCTCGGATTTGGTTCTCAATCGCCGCCACTCGGTTGATTTCGCTGGCAGTTTTGTCACCAGTTTGAATTCCCATTGCGGAAGAGGGAAGGAAAGTTCCAACTTGGATTTCCGCCATTCCGCTGACGAATTGATCGAGGCGAATGAAATCTTCCACATCGGCTGGCATTTGCTGTTGAACAACCTCATAGCCTTCCGAAATGAAAGCTACGGGATGGTTCACCGTGAGCGGAGCAACCCCATTTTTTGCTGTTGCGCTTTTACGAAGAAGAAGCATTCCGCGCAGATAGGTATTGTCGATGATTAGGTTTCTGGCCTTATCGACTGCAATATGGGTGTTGTAAAGATCGCGTCCTGCGCCACGGCTGGACATCAAAGAGCCAGAACCAACTTCGATGGCGAACAACGCCAAGCAATCCGACATCCGATTGTAGCGATCAAGCTGAGTGCAAATCTCGTCGCCTGTCTTATCGTCAAACAAGAATCGGCTGATCTTTCCGTTAGGTTCTTTTACGAGCAGTTCGCCAAGTTCGACATACTTCGCATCGTTCTCGTAGCTTGCCCCATAAGAACCTTCACGCATCCAGTCTTCATAGCGGCGAGCATCATCGTCGCTATCAAGAGTTCTGCCAGCGGGTCTGGCGGTGTTGATTGCCTTAACAAGATTCTTAATGTGCCATCCCGCCAAAGCGGAAAGTTCGGCATCTTCAAGAATAGGAAGAAGCTCTGCAATCTGGTATTTCCTCTTCCGCGCCCAAATTGGCGTTGCGTCAACATTCTGAGGAGTTTCAATTGAGAAAAAAGTATAGTCTTGGCGCAGGAATTCCGGCTTCCAATCTCGGGTGTCATCCCAACACATTGCGGTAAACCCGAAGGTTGTGTTCTCATGAACCACTTGGGCCAAAAGATCATTATGGCCGCTCCATCCGCGAATTGTTTTCGTAATTTCCTCACGAAATACTTTGGTCTTTTGCTCGGAATCGACGCTGTTAATTGGGAATTTGCTATAGGTCATTGTCGATCCAGCTTCAATAACCGCTTTGAACGGAGGCTGAATCCGGCTGACAAGAATGGAAAGAAAACCAGTTGGTCGATTAGAACGCCAATTCTGACCCATGCTTTCAAGTTTCTTCGGACTGTATGGCGGCTCGTTGTTGAGCTTCTTCTGAATCAGCGCATTTTTGCGGTTGCGCTCGACATTCTGTTGTTTAAGGCGTTTGTAAGCGGAAAACGCTTGTGATGCGTCACGAAATGTCCGGCGAACTGTTAAAGTCTCTTTATCAACAACATCGTTAGTGTCGTTGACTTTCTGTTCGGTGATTTCAAGATTTACCCGCTGGTCTTTGTCTGAACCATCTCGCAGTCGCGGAGCTTTGGTTGCGTAGCTGTTGCTGACTTCTGCGGGGAGCGGTTTGATTGAATTAGCCATTATTGATTTAGCCAACAAATAGCTGGCAAGTTTTGTGGTTTGTTAAAATTGTTTTTGTCGAAGAAAACTGCACTTTTATTGTCGTGGCGCATTATGGAGCATCCGCCGAGAGAACGCGAGGTTTTTGTTTCACGAGCTTGGCGAACGCTTGTTGATAGCCTATCTGTTGCAGTAATGCAAGATTGGCAACCGCTACGCCACTTGATATTCTTTGGACATTTTGCGCAGATTTTTGATCTGGCTTCCGCGAGTTCATCCGTAACGAAATCAATTCGTTTTTGGGTAACTAATATATTTTTTGCCCATATTGTAATGTCGTTTAGCAACTCAGATTGGCGCGAAGGTTGTTCAACGCTGGTAATTACAACCATATCAACGCCATGGCAGTAATTCGGGTAGTTTCCGCAAACGAACGAATTAACATCTCCGACAACATCTCCGATTGGCAGATGGTTTTCAGCGCGATAATTACGCACAACATCATAAAGATTGTCGAGGCTGCAACCATCTAGCGTTACATCTCCGTCTCGGTAATGCCATCCTCCCGGTGGCACCATGCCCCATATTGGTTTAGCCATAAGGAAGGTTCTTATACATTATTTCTATTTGGTTGACTCGCGTTTTGTGAGTTCTAACAAGATGTTTCCACTTGGTCAAAATATATGAGTTGCATTTCTGCTCTCGGAAGAAGTTCCGGTAAGTGTTTGCGCCTCCTTTATTCTCTCTGTGTGGAAAGGCTCCTGAAAGATTGTCAAGACGGATAACTTTGTGGCCTCGCGTTGTTAGCGAAAGAAACATATCGTAATCCTCTTTCAGATCAGCTTTCTCGTCGTATAGGAAATTCGTGTCAATCAGAACGCAATCGTTCACAACCAACTTGTTAACAGTATAATATGTTTTCTTGTAGTTGCGAGTGTTGTTCTGAATAGAAAGGCCGACGAGTTTCACCGGATCAGAAGCCGCATACGCCACCATCTTCTTGAAAACATAATCGAAATCGACTGGTTTTGCTTTCTTCTCGTTCATAAACTCGTAGAATCGCGTAACATCATCGCTGAGTTGCAAGCAGAGAGAACATCCGTTGTTCTTGGCATCGGTGATCGCTTTGTTCCTCGCGGCAACGATATTGCCGTCTACTTCAACAACTCCTTTTGCCCCGTTCGCCTCGTAGAGTTTTTTCTCGTTCGGGCAGACATACCAGCTTGGGTCAATGTGCTTCTTGATCTTCTGAACATTCTCTGGCCGCTTTGTGGAAATACAAGCGACCCATATTGGCTTTCCTGATATGTTGTGAATCATTTCTTTTTCGTTACCCGCGAGAGTTCAATTTCAAGACGCTTGTTCCTCATACGCTCAACTTCGCCCTGCGGAGTCTCGCAAGACCACATATTCTTGAGGGAATAGTAAACAACTGTATAGCGGACAGAGGATGGTTTTAGCTTCTTGATCGGCGTAACTCCGTGCAGAATAGATTGCCCGTCAAACATTGAGAGCGAACAACTGGAGGTTTTCAGCGCAATATCAAATTCAGGGAATGCGAGGTAGCCGCCTTCAACATCCCGCTTGAACGCGAACATGGCTGACCAGACGCCAACATAGTTGCCAGAATCAAAGTGATACTTGAGCGGATTGTTATGGTTGACGATGCCAGAAGTGAACATAGAGCCATCCATTTGATAGTTCTTAAGAACCTTCTCCTCGGTCAGCTTGAAATGCTTTTCAGCCAGTTCTTTGTTGGTCTTGGAATACAAGTCTGCGGCAATCGCGGCGAACCGCTTCAAGATTTCATTCTCGGATGGCTGGGTGGTAGCCAGACCCGTTGCTCGGCACGGAAGGTTGCGGATAGCATTACGAGGAGCGTAGCCGAATATCTTTGAGGATGTCACCAATCCAGATGTTCGCGTTGTCGTGTCGTATTTGATGCGAGTCAGGCAATCGAACATCTGTTTTGTTTCAGCCGGAACTTTCTCAATATAAACGCAGATAGGAACCCCGTTGTGAAGAATCGTTGTGTCGGTATCAATCAGCGTAGAGAAATCATTCTCCGTCGCTGACCTGTCCCGAAACTCCTTCAAGTTGATCTTCTTCGGTTTGGCGTTGAGATATTGCATATCCGTTGGTTTCTAAAAGGTGATTGACAACTTCGGTGTTGTTTGAAAGTCCGTGTTGATCGGCATACTTGCCCATCGCTTCGATGACAGCATTGAATTCATCGACAGGATAAACCAAGATGATTTGCCGAATAATCGACTCATCGTATTTGTCTTTGTATTCGGCCATCGTTTTACCTTTGAAATCAACCTCGGCCATTTCAGGTTCCGGAGGATTAAGGAATTTCTCAATGGATTCGGCGTCGAAACCAGTCAGGTCGAGGTTGAAATCAGCTTCGCGGAGTTCAGCCAGTTCAATCGCCAACATTTGCTCGTCCCATCCGGCGTTGAGCGCGATACGGTTATCAGCGATGACATACGCTTTCTTCTGGTTCTCGGTCAGATGGCCCAGTCTCAAACAAGGAACGCTTGTGAGTTCAAGTTTGCGAGCGGCAAGAACTCGGCCATGGCCTGCAATGATGTCGTTATCCTGACCGATGAGAACAGGGTTATTGAAGCCAAATTCACGAATACTTGCGGCGATTTGTGCTACTTGAGCATCGTCGTGGGTTCGGCTGTTTTTTGCGTAAGGAATGAGCTTTTCGAGTTCGATTTGCTCAATTTTGGACGGCTGTTGTTTTTTCATGTGATTTATTCGCTGAAATTGATTTATTGTTTAGTCAGAAAAATCCACAAATTGCATTGTGTCAACAACGCTTTCGCGGGTTCTTTCTTGCGGCTCCTCACGCTTGCCTTCTTCGGTCATCGTGGCGACTTCTCCGGAGCGTTGGCGCATTAGGTAAACAAGGATTGATAACGAGTCAAGAGAATCTGGACTGTGAAGGCGAGTTCTTTTGCAGTAGTCTCCTTTGCTTTCAACGCGAACCATTCCCTGCCCGACTTGTTTGTATCTCCGTCCTGTGGCTTGGCGGACGAGTTGTTCGTTACGGAATCCCGGACTGATCTTGAGATATTCAAATTCCAAGTATTTTGATAAGCCAAACAGCAGTTCAGTCACAACTCCGCTGTATAGCTCGTTGGCTTGTTTGCTGTCTTCACCAAGAATTCGCGTTTCAGATGCCGCCCAAGAATAGTTGATTCCCAAGACTTCTGGCCCATACAGAGTGCAAAGCGAATCGTGAATGCCTGATCCGTTGCCTGTTCTGTCAACCGCCAGCCAGTTCGGCTTAATCTTCATTGCCTTGCAGAATTTGATAATTGCGTTGGTTTGTTCCAGCGTTGCTTTCTTTGGGAATGGAATCTGCGAGTCGAGTTGAAGTGCAGTCCTTGGTGATTTGAATGCGTGGAACTGATTGGCCTGATCCGTCCAGCCGTCAGACAGCCCGAAGCGTCCGTAGGAGCAAATAACCTGATCGTTACCTTCAAGAGCCAAGTCAAAACCAGCCAGAGGAACAACTGGGCCAATGAACCGCAGATTCCCCATTGCGTTGTTCATCATTGCAGGCGTAATAATCATCATCGCCTGACCTTCCTCGGGGAACCATCCTCTGGCCATCGTCATCGCCTCTGCCGTGCGACCACGGGACATATAGCCAATATAGCCCTGATAGGTTTGTAGTCCGGCGTAAACGATCTTTTGCTCTACGACATTCTCGCATCGTGCGGCGTCGAGTCGCAGGACATGGTAGCCTTCTTTGGATTCCCACTCGAAATCCTCTTCGCAGTCGATTGATCCCCATCCGTTGACTGGTTCGCAACGCTGGCCGAAGTCGCTCGTTCTGTCTTTTGGGTTACTGGCACCGAAGATTTTGATTCGGCCACGGCATTCATTAACATCCGAAGTTGAAATAATGTTGTTGACGCCTTCCCATACTCCAGCAGGCACCTCCTCGGCCTCGTCAAGAATAACATGGGTTCGGGATAGCCTTCCCCATTTTGAGTGTGCCGCTGTGAAGCGTGGCGTTGGGTGGAATCCGCGCAGAGTTCCGTGGCCGCTTTCTCCTTTTGGGATTGCGACGAGGTGGATGCCTTGCTTGGCGTCCGTTGATGCCTGAATGCTCGTAACGAGTTCATCAGCCCTGTGAAACTCCGGTTTAACGAGAGCCATGCGGTGAAAGTTCTTAATGCTTGCAAAGATGTTCCTTTCGGCGTGTTCGCGGGTTAGCGAAATAACTTTTATGTTGGTGTAGAACGGATCGCGAAACCAATCCAGATAGAACCATGCCGCCGCTCCGAATGTCTTGCCCATAGCACCCGCTCCCTGAACTAGAACAAGATCGTGATCGAACAGGCATCGCCAAGTGTCGCGGCTGGAACGAGGACGCCAATCATAGACATCCGGACCCCACAGGATCGTTGCGCTGGCTTCAAACTGATCTTTGTCGAGCAGACTCTGAACGAATTGAAGAATGATTTGCCGAGACAGGTTCTCGTTCAGTTCGATTTCCTTTGGCGGATTCTTCGTGCCTTCTTGAAGGATAAGTTCAGCCGCATAGAGCATTCCCATCTTCTCGTCGGACTCAACAGCCTTGCGAACTTTGGTTGCGATATTGATTGCCGCTTCGACTGTTCGGGATGTTGGCCGGATCATAGCGTGTCGAGTTGAGGTTGGCCCGGATCGGCTGGCGCATTCTCAAAGTTAGATAGGTCGGCTTCTGTTCCAAAGAATTCATCTTCTGGCGCATCTTCAATCTGCGGAATATCGTCTGTTTTGGTTTCAACGATCTCGGCTTCCATAATGTCGCTATCCTCCGGAGCGTTCGTATTCCTTCCCTTAATCTTGAAGGTTAGGCGTAGATCATTGGCAACGATTTCATGACGCTCTGGCGCAAATTCGCCTGCAATCTTCGCGTCCATGTTGAGTGCGGCTAAGCGGTCAAATACCGCAACCATTCCTCCGTTTGGGTTGCGAACAACTTTTGTTGGGAATGTGCCTTCGACCATCTGGCGGAGAATCTCTCGTTTTCTAGAAATGGAGATAATTGAGCGAGTGGCAACCTCCTGACGGATTTCAGCGATGCGGCTCTTGACATCTGCCCTGTGGTAAACCTTGTGAGCAAGAACGCGAGGCGAGGCAACATGCGGATTGATCTTCCGGTATGCCTCTGTGTGCGAATCGCCTTCGGCTACAAGCCAAGCGAACTTCTCATGCAGTTTGTTGTTGAGAGGTGGCATTACTTAAATTCGTAGATGAGATACCCATTTTCTCTCGCCCATTTCGGGTTGTCATGGATTTTCCGATGGCAGAGAGCGCAGACGCAGAGAAAGGTTTCAACAGCGCACAGATTCTTTCCTCGTTTTGCTTTGTGATGAATCTGGTCTCCAGCGTTTCCGCAGACCTCGCAAGTATAGCTTTTATTCAGCAAATAGTCCTTGCGTATCTTGCCATATTCGATCAAGCGATTCCGCAATTTCTCCGCGAACGGAGCGAGTTTTGTTTTCCTTTGCAAAGAACCGCTTTTGGAGCGTAGAGGTTTTTTTCTTTTCAAGTTCACTATTGATTGTTCACCAGATATTTTTTAACTTGTTGTTATGTATTGATTAGCAATGAATGTAGCTTCAACAGGTTATTTAGGTTTTTTGGTGTTGTCAATTATATTCTTGACATGTTCACCGAAAATCCCCTTATCTATCCCCTGTATTCGCTATTAGTTCGCTTGAATTTTGGCGTGGGTGTAATGCTCGGTGACATCGTTCAGCATGGTTTCAAAGATTTCGCCGAGGTTCGGATTTGCGGCGAAGATTGATGTCATATTGTAGATTGTCGATTCGATTGCCGATTGCATATTGGGGGAAGGAATGATGCCGTGTTTAGCGGCAAGATTTTCGTAATCGTTGAGGAGTTGTTTGATCGTCATCACGCAGATTGTTCCTGCGACTGTGAGAGCGATTTCGGTATCGGTCGGGGCGTCAGTCATATTGTGATTCTTCCCATCTGTTTTGTGGGCAGGTTTCGGTAGCCATGATGGTTTTGATTTCCATATTGCAACCGCAGACCTCGCATTTCCCCATGTTCTTGTATCCTTCTGGATCGAAGTTTGGGCAGTCGGAGCAGATGCGTAGGCGTCTGGCAATTTCAGCTTCATCAGCGCATGGCATTCCGGCTTTAACGAAAATGATTGCGCTCTTGGCGAAGTTAGATGCCTTTTCGAGTAGTGTCATAATTTTGAAATCGCTTCATCCCTCTGGAGCATCATTGCGTTAGCTTCTAACCTGTAACGCTCGGCAGTTTTCCGCGCCTCATCACGCTCATCTAAATGTTGGCCTGCTTTCTCGCGAAACCAATCTGCTTTTTCTTCCACTTTGTCGCAAAGTCGCTTAATCCCATCAAGTTTTTCTACGAGTATTTTGCATTCTTCTCGCGCCTCGTCGCGCTCTTTGTTTGATTCTCGCAATTTGCATTGTGCTAAAACCATTTGGTCTGTAGCAATAACAAATGCCTCCCGCGCCTCGTCTCGCTCTTTCAAAGCATTTGCCAAAGCATACGCTAACTGATTTTTATCGTAATCAACTCTCATTTTAATCGGTATTCTCCTTCATTATTTTAATCCATCCACCAACCTCTAAGTGTATTGCGTCTAACGCAGATTGCGCGGCTTTGAGCAAAAACAAAGCCTCGTCGCGCTCTTTCTCTACCTCAACGGAACGCTTTATGATATGGTTGCGGGTGATTTTCTCGCTTGCTAATAGCTCCATCGCCTCGTCTCGCTCGCGTTCAAGTTTGCGAGCGAAGTTTGCATTCACAGTCTCATATTGTAGCAGGCTGGACAGTTGCGCTACGTCGTCAGTTTCTGGCGTTGGTCGTTCGATCATTTTTTATCTTTCTTAAACCAATTTTTGAAATGTCCGAAATCCCGAGGCTGGGTGACTTCGGCATTTTTCCCGCAGACATCACATTTGCCGTAATGCCAACAGCAGAGTGAGCGTTGTTTGGTTCCGTGTTTTATGCCGCAGGACTCACAAGTCCAGTTTGGATATGGCTTCATGTTTTTTATTTATTGATTCAATTATTACCATTGGTTCGACTCCAACAGTCAAACAAATATCTACGAAAGGAAAAGGAGATTCTTTTTTGCCAGCAAACCAATCAACTGCCGATTGCCTATCAGCGTCAATAATAGATTGCTTGTATTTGCTTTTATATTTTTTAGTCTCAATGGCATCGAAATAAGAAACTTTGATCATTTCAGCAAGCAATTCTTTAATAAGAAAATCTTCGCAGTTTGGGAATTTATTCATTTACAGAGTATATTGATTCAATTCTGAATCTTTACACTCCAATTATTATTATTCACAACAAAATTCTTTAAGGAAAAACTTTTTTTAATGCCGATATGCTGTTGCAGTCGGAATACCAACCTTTGCCAGTATAGACATCAAGAACATCTTGAAAGTATTTCTCGTAGAGTTTCCCGACTGAATCTAAAGAGAAGTTTTTAGCCCATGTCCGGCAATTCTCTGGCTTGATCGTATTGTGTTCAATGCAGTCAATCGCTTCAACGAAATCACCCATCGTTCGGCAACGATAACCAGTAATTCCGTGAAGATTGTTTTCCGCGAAACTTCCCCAATCTGTCGTTATTGTTGGAGTGCCGCAGAACAAGTTCTCAATCTGAACACCGCCGAACGGCTCCACATACTGCGAAGGAATGAGCGATGCCTTTGCATTGCTCATCAGTTGTTTTCTTTTCTCGGAATCTGCATATCCGACATATTCTACATGATCAGGAATATGGTATCCGTTTTCAATTTGTCCGGCGACGATCAGTTTTACATTTGCGAGTTTCGCCGCTTGAAAAGCTATTTCACAGCCTTTGCCGCTATATACCCTGCCGAGATATAGGTAGTAGTCGCCTTTAGTTTCCTTGTATTCAAAATCCTCTTTGTCGAAATAGTTCGGAATGACAACTTCATACCAGTCTTGGCGGCAGGTTCCGACTGACTGCAATCCGCAATAAGCGTGATAGATGGCGTAGGATTCAAAGATTTTCCATCTTGCCCAATGTCCTCCTGCATATCCGATTCCGGGTTCAACGCAAATCAAATCAGGATGAGCGTCACAGATTGGCCGGACTCCTGATCCCCAAAAAGGAAGAATGAAATCATTTGGCTGTTTGCGTTTTTCAATTTCACGAATCGCGTTTGCGTAGAAGGTTTGATACGCATGGTCGCCAGTATCGAACTTGAAGAAGGTTTTCTTCCAATCGTGCGAACCATAGCTGATTCGGAAGTCCTCGTTTGTGAGAACTGTCACACGCTCGTCGCAAATTAGGTCGGAATCTTCGTGGCCGTAATGAATGATCTCATGGCCGAGATTCTTCATCATTTTCCCAAACTTCAGAACTTTTTGCGTGTAGGCGCACGCTACGAATTCCTTGCTGGTAACTGTGTGCGGTAATCCAAGAATATGAAATCTCATCTAATTTTTTCTATAAATTGTTTTATATCACCAATATAATTTTTATTTCCAATATGACCGCAAGTCATTTTAGGATCAAGCCAGATGTCGAATCCAAGAGATTTCAGTTTGTCGCAAAGAACGATGTCTTCAGACCAGAAATCTCCATCAATAATTTTGCAATCAAATACTGCTCTGCACTCCTTACCGTGATGCGTGAACACCTCGCTTGCTTCGCAGACAGAACTAACCGCCCTCCCGCTCATTTTCATAAATGCTGCGCCAATTCCTTGACACTTCATGTAGCCATTATCGTGCAAAGTTAAATCATTCAACTTAACTGCGTATGTTTCCTCTAGGTCTGTTTTTTTCCTAGCAGTTCCTGCTAAAATATCTTCTTTGCTAGTTAATAACTCTACAATCCATTCTGGATTCCAAGTCATGTCGTAATCTATCCAGATCATGTCAACTCCTGCCTGATACGCGATATTGATCAGATCATTTCGAGCAATCTGTAAAATTGATTCGTTGCCAAGAAATACCGGACAAAGGTCAATGTTATTCAATGCACATAGCTTGATTGAATCAACCAAGCATGATGTATATTCTGCATAAACTTTCCCAGTTGTGCAGGGGGTAGCAACCATTGCCTTCATAAGTCTCCTTTGTCGAAATATTGAACCGGAGGAATAGGGCAAATTGCCGCTCCGTCGAATTCAAATATGCCGAAATAAATTCCCGGATGTTTTTGCGCCAATCGTTCTGCTTCGTTTCTAGCATCTAAATAATTTTGATGCAGTCTTGTTGGGGCATCGTAATTTTCAATATACCAATCGTGGCCATTTGTTTTCTTTAATTTTATAATGATATACATATATTTATTGTTTATCTGCGCGTTGTTGAGCTTGCTCGTTGCTGTATTTTCCAGCGGAATACCGCTGAGAAAGTTTTTCTCGGTTTTGTTCTACCGCATCATCAAGAGTGAGGCAGTAATAATTCAAGATTCCTTGGACGAAAAATAGAATGTCTCCGCACTCTTCGATGATATTTTCCTTGTCTAAAGGTTTCCGGTAAATCGTAGCTTTTTTAATTGCGTCTAGCAATTCTCCTGCTTCACCAGAAACTCCCATTGCCATGTGAACGAGATGCGCTTCATGGCAATTAAGTTGGTTCAAGATGTCGGTTCCTGACTTGCACAGGTTCTGAACGAATTCGCTGTATGATTGTATTTTTTGGTTGGTTTCTATTGCGGTCATATTTATTGGATGGTGATTATTTTCGAGAATTCAACGAGTCGGCGCATAATTGCATCGCCTCGGTCTTCGGACATCATATCGTGCAGTTGTGAGCTGTCGGCATTGGTTGTCCAAATCGTAGGAAGCATATTTTCTGTTCGCGTGTCGAGCAAAGCGTAAAGTGATTCCTCGGCACTTGGCGACAATCTGCCCTTGCCGATGTCGTCTAACAGCAAAACATGACACTCGGTGGCTTGGCGTATAGCTTCCAATGCCTGTTTTTTCGTTCCCTTATCGTCTGAGAACGCTTCAAGTGCATTTTTGGTGAGGTTGGTCGCCTTTAGGTAGAAAACGCTTCTGCCGCCCTTGTGGAGAGAATGCAACAGCAATACGGATGCTCTTGTCTTTTGGGAACCGCTTGGGCCTTTGAATCCGAGGCCGATTGGGCCATATTTCCATTCCTTAATAGCCTTTTTCAGTTGCGTGGCGATTTGGTTCTCGTCGGTGGTCTGATATATTTTGGGAACCATCGCCCAAAATTCAGCTTCCCGTTGCTCCAGCTTTTGCCGCTGTTCCTCAATATCCCGTTTTTCCGTGGCAATCGTGATGCAGGGATCGCAATGCGTCTGGAATGATATTACCCGATCCAAGAATGTAATTTGCTCGGTATCGAAATCGCATCCGCAAAGGACGCATTTTTTGGTTATGATTTTGTTGGTCAACATTAGAATGAACCTCTGAATTTACTGGATTCCTCTTTCTTTTTTGCTTTCTCGCCCTGTGGCGGGAAGATGCCTTGCCATCCGTTGGCAATAGAGTTCTCGATGGCCTGAACGGCGCATTCAGAACCCCATGACTCCATTTGCGCCCACTTCGCCTCCATTGATGATTGATATATTGGCTTTTTGCGTTCTGCCCGATAGGAAACGAATCGTTTCCAAGCATCCTGAAACTCATCAGTTCTGAGCGGTTCCGGTAGCTTCTCAAAATTGATTGCCTTTTTAAGTATTGGGATATGGGTATTGGGTATTGGGAGGGTTTGCGTTGGGTTAGCGTTGGGTTCGGCTTGGGTTTTTGCCCTGCCTCCCTTTCGGCCATTGTGCTTTTGCTTGTCAATGAATTCCTGATGCTTCCCGACTTCATCCCATACCCGCTTGTTGACCCATCCGGCGTCAGTCAGAGTAAAGAATTCCGACAGCATTGCGGAGACAAGTTTCTCATTGCTCCGTAATCGCCTCGCCATGACCGCCGGATCGTCTGGAATCGGGCATTCCTTGTCGTATTGGTAATCCAACAGGCGTTTATAGGTAGCGTCCTCCTCTAACGACAGGTGCGCCGTGGCGGTTCGATAATCGCCAATGTGATAAGTGTAGTAATTCACAGATTGATTATTCTGCATCAAATTCACTTTTTGCCACACGGAAAATGCCTTTTAGGTCAGGCTCCTGTTTCATGATGAGGCGGGAATAACCAGCCGCAAACGCATTCGGAAACTTGTATTCCTCGGTAGTATGAACGGAAGTATAATAGTTCCACCGAAGAACCTCGAAAAGCATCTGAATCCCTATGACGCGATCAGGACGATAGCGGCGAGATTTACGCGCAAGATCAACAAGCGCATCGTAAATATTCGGGTTTTCAGCATGGTATTTTAAGAATCGTTTTTCAAGTTCGCCAGCGTTTTTCGTTGGTTTATCGAACTGCAATTCTTCTTGGTATTTATTCATTTATTGATTGGAGTTTGGTAATTTTGATTTTGATTGATGGCTGTTGCCCGAAAGCCACATAAAACTTCCTGATCGCAAGATCAGCAATTTGAGAATCGTCTAACCAAAAATCCCGCAAGGCGTCTTGCGTTCCTTTCTGAAGGTTATCCAGATCGGGTCGCTTGGTGTGCGGCAAGGCACCCTGCGGAGTTTTTTTGGTATTGAGGCGCATTGGCCTTTCCAGAAAATAATCTATCTCTAAGCGTATCGCGCAGTCCCAAGGAGCCTGCGGTTTGTATTTGATTGAGTATAGATTGATGATTTTCTGGTAGTCCGATGCTTTTTTGGTCTTGAAGAATATCGGCTTACCATTGCGTATCTGTAACCGCTTCCCCGACATCTGCAAGGATAACGGAGTAATCGGAATGCTGAACGCAATGGAAGCCGGATAGTCCATTAAAACATTTCTGGTTGATTTGGGTCACCAACGAAAACCTCTGCCGTCTCCGACTTGGCTTTCAGATTGTAGGCGAGCTTTGCCTTCACATATCGACCGCTGGCCGAAGTGTGATTGAGATACAAGTTGAAACTGACTGTCGTTTTTCCTTCGGGACTCTCCGTAATGGCTTTTTGGATGCCAGTCCAGTTTTCCTCCAGCAATCCCGAAATCAACTCGCAGGATTTTGAGAGTTCCAGCTTGTTGTATTCTGCGGGATCGTTGTTGACGAACTCGACCTCAATCGTTTCAGGCTCGTTGACTTCACCGACAATAGCCAACTCATCCTTTCTTGGAAGTTCCTTCGTTTTCATTTAGAATGGAATTTCATCACCTTCATCAGAGTGAGTCCGGCCTTCATATTTCTCATCGACCTTCTTAGCCTTCGCCTTCGGCTTGCGTTCCGGCGCGTCCTCTTCTTCTTGCGCTTCGGATGCCGCCGCTTTCGATAGCGAATTGAGGCTGGAGATTAGGTCTGCAACGCGATCTTTCGGCAAGCCAGCATCTTTTTCAATAGCATTCAGCCACTTTGCGCGGAAATAGGTCTTGCCTTCATACTCCTCCTCTTCAACTACAACTTGGCATTCTTTGTTGAGGAAAACATTATCGTCTTCGTCATCATGGCCGTGAGTGAGTTTATTTAGGTCGCCATCCCAACCGAATGCCTTGGCGAGACGCTTGACTGTTCCGGCAACAGCATCTCGGGTAATGTAGCCTTTCCAGACAATTTCCCGTCCTTTTTGTGGCCCATCGGTAATCAACAACGGAATACGGATGAATGGAGTTTTCTTTTTGCCTGATTCACCGAACCAGCCATTTCCCGGCATCTTCACTTTCGCCATGAAGGTTCCGGCCTCAGTTACATATCTATTTTCTTCGCTCATATTATGCCTTTACCATTTTTTGTTCGCCTTGCTTCACGACGAGTTGTTCGCCAAGAAGATCGGTCAGTTTTTGTTTTGCTTCTTTTGCTTTGATTTGCAGGGACTTTGCCAACAACGATTCAAGTTGTGGCGCGGATACCTTGCAACATTTTGTAAACTCCTGCGGAGTCATAACTTCTTTCAGCCGCTCGTATGCCGAATCAGGATTCGGAATTGAACGGGATGAATTACCATTTTCGAGCTTATATCCGTTGATCGGAATTCCAGCCAACAGACGGGATTTAGCCTCGGCTTTCAGAGCCTCAATAATATCCTCAACAACTTCGGCTCGTTCAAGGTATTTGCCAAGCTCGTCGTTGGTGAGTGCCTTCACATTGTCGCTGGCAATTTGCATGACTTGAGCGGTCAATCCTCGCGCCTCTGGACAGACCGATTTTGCCGCGCAATACTTACAAGCAGTCGGACTCGGAATCCTTGGCGCGTCCGGCTGATATGCCTTGGCGACAATCTCGGCGATTTGTTGATCCGCCTGACGCAAGTCCTCATCGTTGTATTCTGTGATCGTTGTTTCACCAGCCAGAGGCTGGACGATGCTGACAAATATACGATTGAGTTGCGGATATGCCTTCTTTACCAGCACCGCATAGGCGCGGAGTTGAAGGTTGTCTGACGCCGAGCTTTGGGCAATTCGACCCGTTTTGTAATCGGTAACGATAGCCGTATTCCTTGTGACAGACTCGTAGAAGTCGATGCGGTCAATTTGTCCGCTCCAATCTTCGCCATACCAGAGCCTCGTTTCGCGCAGAGTTTTGTCCGGCTTTCCGAGTCCGATAATTTCAATGGCTTCCTCGTATTTGCTGACGATGAGTTCAGCAATCTCGCGTTCGGGGTCGATGAGTTTCGTTTTCCCTTCGGAAGCGATATATTCATGGACTCTGTTGCCGAGTTCCGCCGCCTCCCCCGAAGGTTGCTTCGGGAGAGTTTTTTCCAAGTTGAATTTTCCCGGACAAGCGGCGAGTGCCGTCATTCCGCTTCCGGAGATTTTTCCGTTGCGCTCGTCGCTCACTTCTTTTCCTCCATGAATTTTTCAATCAGATTGAATTTTTCAACGAGGCGCGAAATGATTTTGTCGCTCAAATCCGCAATACGGGTCGCATCGGTTTTTACGCCTTTATCGACAATGAAGCTCATTATGTCGGCCTCGGTGTATTGATGCGTTTCCATCAGTTGCCACAGAGAATCACGATTAGCCGTGGAATCTCGCTCCTCGGCGGTTGGTTCATAAGTTTCCTGCACCACTTCTGCTTGAACCTCAATCGCGGGAGCAACAGGCTCCTCAAATTTCGGGCGGGAGATTTTAGGAGCGGCTGGCTTTTCAGGAGTAAAATCCTGAACCTCCTCTGGCGTATAAAGGCCAGAGACAACGCTTGGGTAGGTTGCCCTCACGCCTTCACTGATCACGCGAGCAGACAGCATTTGGCGGGGATATTTGCGCCAGTTGTCGTTGTTCGTGAGACCCGCTCGTTTGGCATCCTCAATCGTCCAGCAGATGGGAACCTCTCCGCCCTGCGGATGCGAAAACTTGGCCGATACTTTTAAGTCGGTGCGTTCGACCCATTGAACGCTTCCGCCAGCTTGCTGGAATCGGGCAAGCATCGCATCCGCTTTAAGAGCGGGTCTGCCTTTGATGATGTGATACTCCTTGGCGGCAGATGCCGGATGGCGACCTTCCGCTTGAGCGATGAACATAAGCGTTGCCGCCTGTTCAAGATTGGCGTATCCAAAGAAGTTAGCTTTGGAGATAATTTCCGCCATGCGTTCTATTTCATTTATTGGTATTGCTATTTGGCTCATTTATTTATTATTGGGTTTTTGGTTCTTGGGGTGATTATTGGGGCTGTTTTTCAGCAACCTCTTTTTTCAACTCACGATCACCAGCCGCAATCATGTAATTTATGAAGCGGCGATAGTGTTCGCGGTTTGCTTTCTTGAGGCCGAAATAAGTTGCGGCTTCGTTCAGTTCTTTTTCGCCACAGGCGAATTTCATCGTTATGGATGTATGTTTCATGGTGATTGTTTAAGCTGGCCAGATGTAAGGAAGATTGTTCGGAACATCGGGAAAGTATTTCGAGTAGTGTTCAGGCATTTTACGGACAAGGTTGCTCCGGTGAGACAGGCACAACCCATCGGTGATCCAATCGCGTGAAATGTATTCAAGCGTTATCGGAGTGCAGGAGAACTGCGCGATTTTTTCTCGGCAGGTATCCTTGAAGCCACGGCGAATCCACTCATCACAGATATTCAGTCCGTATTGAGCGAGGCCGAATGAATCTCCGCGCCACATTTTTGTAGCGGGATGGTTTTGCCAGCCGTAGTCAGGGTCATTGAGAGCCTTCAAGATTTGAAGGCATTCGACACGCTGTTTACCGAGTCGGCGGTTATCGAGAACGCGAGCGGAGTCGCGGAACGATTTGAATGGCAGGAATGTTTGCATATTTATTTATTTATTTGAGCAGGTGAACTGCGCTAAGGATTAAAATTCATTTCATCTGAAATGGAAAGTTCTTTTTTATTTTTTTTCTCGGCGAGTTCCTTGCGCTTTTTGCGCGACATGGGAATCACCAAATCGTTAGTTTCTTTGTCAATGACATAGCTCTTCCCGTTGACTTTAATGCCTCCGTAGAATCTCGCTATTGATAACTGGCTATTGATCCACTCTGCGTATGGAATCCTATCAGGATACTCCGTCATTTTTCTGATTCTCCAATTTTTCAAGTAAGCGAATCGCTACGGCAACTCTGGTTGAAATATATTGGAACGATCTGAAAAGATCGCCGAGGACATCCTTCACAGTCAGAGAACTTAAATCAATCGAATCAACGATTTCATCGAAAGATTTCGGTTTCTCCTCTGTGTTGTTTTCGTCGCTCATAATTTTCCAAGTTTCCCAAGCATGGCATCCGCGATTTCATAAGCTGAATCCGCGATTTCCTCTGCCGTAGTGTCTTCGATTATTTCTCCCGCCAGACCGACGAGGCACATACTGGCAAAAAAATCTCTCATGGACATTCCAGTATTAGATTTGATTGGAGCATTGTCCCTGTCGCCAGCGTATGGGGAGACTGGAAAGGCTGGGAAATTTATTTTCTTATTGTTATTATTGTTCATGGCTATTTATCAATGTTGTCCCTTTTTTTAGGACGGGCAGGAACATTGTTATTTTGCCGTGGACTGTCAATCTTTTTTTTCACAATGACTGTGCTGGCGTAGCGAGGCCCATCGCTGTTCTTCGCAACAGAATTCCATAGGCGCATATACACTTCTGGAGGCATGCAGTCATGAATTGTTTTCTCGGTGCCGCCCATGGTCAGTCCTCCTCCTCAAACTCTTGCCAGCGGCTTTCCCGTTCACGCCTTCTTTTCGAGTATTCCTCAAATTCATCGAGGATTTTCTGTTGTCCGGCGCGATAAGCGAATGCAATCGCAATGAAACTCGCAATCGCCAATATGATGAATGGAATTTCGCTCATTTTTTAGAGAAGTTGATGTGATAGATGTAAAACGCTAACCCGAGCGGAAGAACCACCTTAATGAACGCTTCCAGCGACCATTGTAAATATAGGAGATTATTCATGTTCTACCTCCACGAATAGCAAGCGGCCATCCAAAGCGATATTGCGGAATTTCTCGGTATTGCTCGGCGATTTATCGAAAGTTGTCTGCAATCTCCACAGAAGATCGAAGTTCTTTCGGGTCGCGTATTCTCCTCTGATCCGTTTATATTTGAAACCATCACTTTCGGCTTGTCTGTTGATCAGTTCCTCGGTGTCAAATTTGAAAGTCAGTGAGGATTCATTTTCAGGGCAAACCCACACGCTTCCCATAATCATCCGGCGTGGAGCCATCTTTTTTCGCGGTTTGCGTTTTGGGATCATAGGAGTCCTTTCAAGTTAGCTAATGCGGTTTCGGCGTTTCGGCACATGATTGTGGTTGCTTTGCAAAGTTGCTCTAAATTGCGAGCGCAACTTTCAAGTAATTCCAATCGTTTTCCTGTTTCATCATATCCGGCCAGAGCAATTTCCATTTCAATTTTCCGGCGCATACTTGGTATTGGGTTTTCGAGTATTTCGCGGAGTGCATGAACCGCTCCGGGCGAAGTGCAAGCTATCGGCCAGAGCGCAACATTCTCCAATTTAGGTTGCGTGACGCCAATATAGTTTGTGATGGCCACGATATGAGGCCCAATGCGCAGTCGCCACTCGACATGCAGATGATCTGAATTGAGAACATTCGGTTCCCCAAACATTTCAAGTAGGAGTTTGTAGTTGCTTTGGATGATTCCGGTCGTATTGAGATGTTCGGCTGGAATCGGTTCTTCGTTGTGAGTGATATACATATATTAATTTATTGCTAATTTGAGCGGTGTTCCGTTCTGGCTCCAACCTTCAACTTCTCCATGAGAGTTGAAAACAATATAACTGGATTTATACCACCAGAATTCCGTTTCAGTATGTTTTGTGACTTTGGTTGGGGTTCCCATAACTCGCCCGACATTGGCCTTTGTAGAGCCAAGCGTGACGCTGTCAGGATGAACCTCGGCAGGCATGTCGGGATTCACATAGACAAAATCGTTATTCACAGGCAACGGCTCCTCAAAAGTTGCGTTTTGAGGAACTGCGGCTTGTGGCGCAACGCGAGGCTCCTGCATATACATTTCTTTGATGTGCGGAGTTGTTTTCTTCGGGTAAGTCAATACCCTGCGCTCGGTATAAGTTTCCGTGCTGATTGATGAGCAGGAAACGAGCGATGATCCTGCCAGTAATAGAATGAAGTATTTCATAAGAAAAGAAGGGAGGGATCGGACCTCCCGTTTCTTTTGAATTTAGTTCAGGAATTGCTCGGCGAGGTTCCAGAGTTCGCGGTTCACATTCAGGTCGGTAGTCGGTGAAGTGATGCGGCGAACACCGCTACGAGCGCGACCTTGTGTGAGGTTTTCCTGAATGCGATTGAAAACGCGCCACAGGTCATTTCCGCGATCTTCATAGCGGCGGATCGAGTTCATTGCGTGAAGGCGAGTATTCCACTCACGCTGATCAGCGTAATCGGCGTCTTGTCCGGGGCGATCATAGCGAACCTTCACAGCCTCTTCCACAAACGACGCCTGCTCTGGCAGAGTGAGTTCGCGGGACTTCATGCGCTTCACGACATCGCCGAGCCTTGCCGCTCGTCCAACCATCTGCATTACGCCGTCATTGATTCGGTCGATATTCACCTTGCGATGCACGAAACGAATTTCGTCTTCGATATTACCGGAAACCATTCCGTTAGTGCAAACGAGGCGGAACATTCCAAGAAGCATTCGGTAGGAGCAACCGCCATCGTGGGAATTGATCAGAACGATTTCAGGAAACTCATCACCGACTTTCGGCATGAGAGACGAGTGTTGCATTCGGACGATATGCTTCTGAAAACCTTTCCGTTCTTCCTTATTGACTCGCTGAATCTGAACAGAACGAGTGGTGAATCCGAGGTTGGTGAGGTTATCGATAACGGAGCGAGTTGAAACGAATCCGTATTTTTCCGAGGTGCGAGACGCCGCATGAACAGCGTCGATTGCGTTGAGTTGATTGATTTGGTTAGTTAGAGTTAACATGGTATTTATTTATTTATGGTTGATGTTGATGTTCTGGGAGGAACGAGATTAGGAGACGAGAGCGTGACAGCGACCAGCGGCGGTATTATCTGGAGCGGCTTGAAGTGACCGGATCGTCTGGCGGGATTTCGCGTTCTTGGTCATTCTGAGACCCGTGAAATCAAGATAATCAACTTGATCGAATACAAGCTCAAAAGGCGAATCGCTTAAGCAAGAGGAGAACGGGGAGAATTCGTGAAGAAGAGCGATGTCAGCTTGATACACGAAACGGATTTTCCCGTCTTCACAAACAAAAGCGGCGATTGTTCCGCGATCACGATTATAACCGCGATCCGTGAGGTTGATTGACTGGCGAGCCTCGCGTTCATTATACGAGAGGTCAGGTTTTGCGGCTTCAACAGCTTCAGCGAGCGTATTGTGACGCGAGAGGATTTTGATGGTTTTATTATTCATGGATTTATTTATTTATTGATTTGGTTTTCACCGGAGTTTCCCCCGATGAGATGCATTAAAAACGAATATTCATCGAATGAAAAGGAAATAATTCAATTATTTTTTACGGCGCAAAAACTCGTTTTCCGTGAGTCCTTTTGCCAATGCCCAGCGTGTCAGATCGGCGGTATTCCGAAGATTGTTCTTCTTATGAAGTGCCGTCCGGTGCCTCTCGACTGTTTTGATTGAGATTCCCAGCTTGTCAGCGACTCCTTGATTTGTGAGTCCGCTGGCGAGAAGTCCGGCGACCTCAAATTCTCGTTTTGTGACTCGCGGCTGTTTAGGTTTAGCGAATAATTCTTGAATGAATTTTTTTAGAGATGTCTTTTTCATTTTTCTCCTACGATGAATTTCAATGCTGACTTGTAATCTGTGAACATTCGATCTCCGATGAGATAGAATCCATCTTCATCGACGGAAATCGTGACATTCATTTCTTGGTCTTTGGCGCAAACTTGAAGAGTTTGCAAATTTGCTAATTTTTCTGCGGCTGTTTCGTTCATAATGTTATTACAGGTTGTAGAGAAGTTCATCGCTGGTGATTTCACGATATGCCGTGATTAGTTCGCGGATTTCTTTTCGGAAATACGGCTCTTGGCGATACGGCCAATGGCGGCGGATTTCCCGTTTTATGCAAACCCGAATTTGAATTTCGGATGTGAGCGTTAGCCTTCTTCTGTTTGGGTGAATCATGGCAGTGATCAAATAATGAATCCTTTGCGGGTGAAGAATTTTCCGATTGGTGAATTCCAATCGTCGGAAAGAGCGCAACGAATGTGAGACTCAAAATCATTTCCTTCTTCCTCTGCGTTCTGACGCTGGCATTCGATGAAATTCCATACTTCAATTTTGCCGAGTTGAGTTTCAAACCACTTACTTTTTCCAGAATCGGATGCTTTCAAATCTTGATCATAAATTTTGTTCAAGATTTCGAGTTGGCTGAGTTTTTTATTCATTGATTTATTTATTTATTGGCGTCAGGTGATTCTGACGATTGGCATTAAACGCGAATTTCTATTTTTGAAAAGGAAAATCTTTCACTCACTTATTTAATATTGGGTATTGGGTATTGGGGAATGGGAGGGTTTGCGCTGGGATAGCGGTGGGTTAGCGGTGGGTTTCTATTCGCAGGAATATACCTCAGTTTGCAACTTTAATCGCGGAACCTTCTCGTCTGTTGTGAAGCTAATATCTTCAAATATCACTTTATTTGTTGGCTGAATCGTGAGCCTTCCGTTGTCGAGTTCGCAAAACATGAATTCTTTCGATTGCTCCGGTGCCTCGCTAAATCCATCGTTCATCGGCGCGATTGTGAACAGATAGTGTCCGCTGAAAAGTTCGCCTCCGATTTTGCACTTCAACCGCAATCCTCGCAGATAAGTATATTCCTCCGCTGACCAGTCCGTGCCGTAGCAATCCCACAACTGGGAGTTCCGAATAGGCCAAGGCTCCGGTTTCTCAATAAAAGAGAGCGCATGGGGCGGCAGAGAGCGATAAACCGCACCACACTCCAGCATCACATTACATCCCCACACTCTTCCGGGAAAACTGACAAGGCCAAACCAAACTGCCGGAACAAAACCGCACGGCTCCTCATGAGTGAAACGCGAATCAACGAAAACATACCGATGCTTAGGCAAAGAACCGATATATGATTTCATCAGATTTGCGGATCGTAGTAGTCAATTTCCCCTTTGAACCACCATTCAAGATCATCCAAAACATCATCTTTCATTTTATTTTTAGTTGTGAATGTTGCGGCACCATCCCATTTATAATTCAAATCTTCACCTGAATTGTTCGGGGTGCCATACAAAATATAAACATCGCCGCCTTTGACGGGAGTATAAGCAGTATAGGTTCTTCGCCCGATAGAGATAGTTTTCCTTTTTGCTGAAAATTCTGGTTTATTTGAGTGTTGAGCTAATAAAGATTCTACTAAAACTCCGACCTCATCCGCGTAATTTTTGTTTTGATCAATAACCTCTTTCCAATAAGAGTTCGCGTAATCAGTGATCGATTTATTGAAATAACTTTCGGCTTTTTTAATGCTGAGTCTTGGATTTAGAGATTTATGAAGCTTCTTCGCCTCCTCCTCAAATAATTTCTTCAACTCTTTTTGGCTGTCGGGAGAGTATAGGTTTTTTGCTTTTTGCCCATACATTTCCAGTTCATCAATCCAATTATTGTAATTTTTCCCTGCTTCAAGAGAATCCTTAATTGTTTGTTTTACATGTTCAATTTCAGGAAGAGACATGAATGAAAGAGCCTTCGGCCAGAAATCTTCAATGTCTGGCGTTTTATCTGCCTGTTTTGTTTTCGCTGGATCAACGAATGAGAGATTAAGATCTTCGTATTCTTTTAGGTCAGAAACAATGTCGTTATATTTTCCGGATATTTGATCAGCTAATCCTTTTTTAGAGTCTGCAACAGACTCGTCCAATGATCCCCAAGGAACAGCATATCTTATATTGTCAATAATGATGGATGTTCCGTCATGATGCACGACGATAAACGCTTTTTTTGGAGAACCATCAACCCAAACATTTACAGTAGCACCTGATGGTTTATCCCCATTAGGATAGTCGGCGTATGCATCGTCGCTATTTGGGATGTTGTCTTGCCAATCTAATTTTGGTTGTTTTGCGATTTCAGTTTTAGGAGAAGGTTCAAATGTCGTTTTCCCTGTCTGTTTGGCTTTTGCCGGATCAACGAATGAGAGATTTACTCCGTGAAAATTTTTAAGCTCTTTTGCAATATCATTCGATTTCCCAGAGTATTCCATTTCAAACGATTCTTTAGCGTTTTTTGCGGATTCAGGATCAAATGGGACTCCGTATTCTTCTCCATTATTCAATATTAAATACAACCCATTGCCATCTGCAACAAATCCTGCTTTTATTGGTTTTCCGTCAATATAAACAGTTGTTTCCGTTGATATTGGTTGGTCGCCATTTTCAAAAATTTCGTATTCATCGCCTTTGTATACTTTATTTACCCACTTCAACGATGTTTGTTGAGCGATTTCAGTTTTAGGAGCAGGTTTTTCCTGCGCTTTTTGTTTCTGCTCACGAATCGACTGCGCAACCATTTCTTTGATGTCTGACGGAACTTCCATCTTCGGTGCCATTTTTTCAGCCAGCAATAGCCTTGCATAGCGAATTATGTCTTTATTCACACCAACCGCTTCCAACTCGTCTTTCCGCGCTGGCATTTGCGCTCTCAGCCATTTGAACAATTCCTCATTGATGTCTTTTCCGGAGCCTTTCTGCGCTTTTACCCAAATGTCATTATAGACATTCTCCTGATTGCCTTTTAGCCTTCCGATAGCCGATTCCAAACCAGAAACAAGTTCTTCGCTGGATGCGCTAACAGCGTTCTCTCGGCTCTTGTCCATCGCGGGATCACCAATGTCCAGCAAAGCAGGGGCGGCGATACGCTTTGCGGCTGAACTGGCCAGCGGAACCAACTCGCGGGGAGTCATTGCGTGATACTTGAAATCCAGCATGTCTTGAAGCCACTTATAGCCTCCTTCGCGCTGGTATTTTTTGATCTTGTTGAATACAGTCGCGGTGTTGTGCTGGAGATCATAGGCATTATCCATAGCCTTCACCATGTCTCCGGTTGTTTCAGCGTTGACTATCATTCGAAGCCCTTCGGCGATATTTCCCCACGGCTGACCGCCATAGGATGTCGCCCATCTTCCCTTGCGGAAAATATTCTCCGCGATTTCTGAAAAGTCTTGAAGACTTGTTCCCGTTTCTTCCAACGCTTTTCTGACCGCTTTGTTTGAAATCTGATATTCTTGCGGGCTTCCTTTCGTAATCCGTGCGCGTTTGCCTTCAGGGTATATGCCTTGAAGATTCTTTTCAATAAGCGGAGTCATCCGAACATCTTTTAAGCGCGAATATGACTCCAGATATTCACGATACGCTTTCATGAACGGATTGTTCATCAATTCCTCTGGCTGGCTACGCTCCAAAGCATGACGCAATTCGGCAGAGATTGAGAACAGCAATGAATCTGACATGTGGCGTTTCATTTGCTCGGTCAACTTGCCAACCGCTTCTTCCAGATTTTCTCCGTATTCTCCGTAACGCAATCCGGCTCTCGTTGGCGGCATACCGCCTTTGATTTTCTCCCAATTTTGACCGAAGTATCCGGCTTTGTCTCCTGTTGTTGTTAGGAGGTAGAAGTCTGCCATGATTTTGCGCGGATCGCGTGGCAGGCTGTAAGGAACATAAGGGAGATATTGCGGCTGGCCTTTGCTCACCGTCGCGGCCATTTCTGGAGTAATATCAACTTTCCAGTAATCAAAATCTTGTTGTTGAGGCTCTGTAAAATACTCTCCGCGATTTTGATTATTCAATTCTATATGGAATGATCCATCCTGATAATTCTCATTGAACCAATTTCTCGCTTCTTCTGCTGTTTGAAATTCTTTCTGCAATCCGTAATATTCTCCATTTTCATCAAAAATTTGGAACCCTGACTGATCGGCAACGATAGTGAAATTCTTATCAGTATCGATGTGATGTAAACGAACTTCTCCAATCAAAGGATTATCTCCGCTTGGGAAACCTTCAGCACCGCCAAAAATGTCAAAATCTATATCAGTAAATTCATTTAATTCTGGCGCGACATCAGAAGGTTGCGCTTCGATTTTATTTTTCTCAACCTTGCCGCCCATCTTACCAACATACTTGCCGATTTCTTTCGGAAGCATGTTGTCGTAGAATCCTTTCATCCCTTCGCCGCCGACTTTTAAATCAACTCCAGATATTGTTGATGATTCTCCTGCGCTCAAATTTTCAAGATCAGCTTTTTTGGCAATTTCTTTTCCAACATAGTTTTCAATTTGAGAAGCTGGAATGCCATATCCCAAATTAGAAAAAGAACTGATTCCTATTTGTTTCGCGTATAAGTTGAATGAATTTTCATTAACTTTTTCTATTTGAATTGCATCAACCTGTTTACTCAAATCATATCGATCTGCTTGCGTTGCTCCGTCTGTCCAGCCGATCCATTCTTTTCCGCCAGCAACAGCATCACGCAAAGCACGCTTGAACATTTGGAGCGGCCAATCTTTCCGGAATGGCGCATCAGGAATTGGCGTTTTCCCTTGTCTGTTCAGAGTCAAGCCACGCTCAACTGTTTCCCTTCCTATTCTTGCGGCATCATTTTCATTTTTGGCGGCAAAACTCGGTGGTTGCGCAACAAGAACGCCATCATAATAAACATTGTATGCCGTGTATCCCCCTGCTGGAGCTTTCTCAACTTTTAATTTAGTTGGATCAAATTTTGGAATATCTGAATCGTATCCGTATTTCCTTCCCTGCTGATGCCTATCAGATTGAATTTCCTCAATGAACAATCCTTCTTTTCCTTCGGCGTCTTTCCGTTCATTCAAACGAATGTGAGCGACATAGTTTGGGATGTTTGAATAGTGAGAAGAGGTGTAATCATTTTCTGCTGGATTTAAATCTCTCCATTCTTTTTTGAAATCATTCCGTTCTTTTTCTGTCAAAACTTTTGCGCGTTTTGACCCAACACGGCCTTTTAACCAAGCATCAAAATCATTCCACTTCCCCCTATTCCCTTCAGGCATTGTCAAAACAATCTCACGATAATTTTCACCTCCGGGAAGTTGATATTTTGCATATTTAGATGCCTGCATATTCTGAGTTCGCAATAATTCCTGCTTTAGTTCTTCTGGAAATTCATCCCACTCCAAACTTTCATCATCTTTGTCAAACGCGACAACTTCCTCTGGCGTTATTTCTAAAGTAATTCCGTATTTTTTAGCAATTTCCTCTGAGCGATTAAGTTCTGCTAAATTGGTTTCTTCAAACTTCACTTGCCCCTCATTTGCCATGTAATCCAGCAATGCTTGTTTAGGAACTTTGCCGTTGTTTTCCTCGGCAATAGAATCAATGGCATTTTCAATTCCAGACCATTTCAATTCCTCTGCGTTTGTGGATTTCCGTGCAAGAGCCTTTGCCTGATCTGGTGAATATGTGGCTTGCTGACTTTCTTGAATTCCGCGCTGTAAACGAGAATAAAATGGGTCTTCTGCTGGCAAGTAAGAGATTCCGGAATCAGCTATCGCGTTCTTTTGAATTATTTCTGGATTCAAAACCACAAGACTTGGTTCTTTTGAGATTCCGTCAAACAATTCAACGCTGTCGAATCCTTGTTTCCGTAATCTGCGAACAACTTCTGATGATTCTTCAAAAATTGCATCTGGCCCTTGAATTAAATACTGATCAACAGGTGTTCCTTTTTTGTAAATTCCGAGTTCATTCGCAACAATTTCAACATCAATATCTGATGCGATATTTTTCGGATTTATTTGAAATTCAGAAACTGGAAGCCCGAAATTCTCACCGAATTGATTTGCCGCTTCTCTGTCAGGCGTGAAAAACGATCCTGCGTATTGCTCTGTTCCCGGTTGTCGTGCGCTATAATATGTATTCTGCTTTTGAACTGGCGGAATAAATTCGGCGCGAACCCGTGGCACCTGTTGGCCCTGTTGGCCCTGTTGCTGTTCCAGTTGGCCCTGTTGAGCCTGTTCAACCATGTCTTGCTCGGCGTCAAGTTTTGCGATTTCCGCTTCTGTTTCAGCATCAATATCGCGGGGAATTTCAGATGGTTCTAAACTCGGTTCAATTCCGGGTTCCAGCATGGAAACAACCTGAATCTGCGGCTCTCCAGTTTCGCCCTGTGACACATATAATGATTCAAACGGGAGCAAGTCATCACTCGCTCGCAATTCGGACTCCAGTTGCTCCACATTTCCGCTGGCAATGGCATTTCTGATGCGGGTAGCAGTCACGCTACCATCCAAATTCATCATCATTTCGTCTGGACTCTGCGGACGAGCAAGCGGATTATTCGCTGGCAGATAGTTTTCCAGAAGCTTGCCGTAGTTCATCGGCAATTTCTGTGCGCTGATTTCGCTGAAATTGTTGATCCGATCCAATCGGCGCGAACGAACGATAACATCAACAGGGTCTTTGCCTTTTTCGCGTGGTAATGTTGTTCGGTCAGGATTTGCGGCTTTCGTTTCAGCATTATAGACATTGAATAGATCGTTCACCTTATATTTCATCCGAAGCGCGATATAAGGATCAGGGTGAAGTCCAACTTCTCCTTTTTCTCCTCTTGCGTGATTGTCCAATACTTTGATAACGGAATCCCAAAATTTCCCTGTATCTCCACCCCAAAGACTCAAGTTTAGCGGTTTCTTTGCCGCCCAAGCATTCATTTTATCATACATGCGGCTGACCGACATCGTAGTAACTGTGAAGTTGCCGTCTTTCGTAATCTTGAAGCCAATGGGAACCTCGTCGCGTAGTCTTGGGGCGATTGCCTTATATTTTCCATTCAGCAATGCGGCTTGATATTCCATCATGACGCGAGTTCCATCACCACGGCGCAAAATCTCATTAAAGAAAACGATCATGCGCTTCAAATTCGGAGAAAGAACCGTATTCGGAATCTTCAATAATGCCTCAACTTGGCTTGGCGACATTGCGCCTCGGTAATCGCCTTTGCCGACATCAATCATGCGGAACGGAGAATCATCCTTCGGAGCGGATTCAATCGCGTTGACGAGCATTTGTGTGCGATCAATCGCCCTGCGCTTCATCTCTCGGTTCTGGATAATTATCGGAGAACCATCCGGCTTCCTCGCAATGCGGGTATCTACCTCAAATTTCGTTCCGTTCGGCATCGCTTGAACATTGATTTCCGGCGCGAGTTGCATCGGAGTTCCGTCCTCATCGACTAATTGCCCGTTCTCAACACGATAAATTCCTGTGAACGAGTCAAGATTCGCGCCTTCTGGAACAACGATTTCAGTTTGCGATCCGTCCGGTTGCGTTGCGCGAACGATTTGCTCTTTTTCAAAGAAATCAGCATTTTTGTATTTCTCTTGTAATGCACGATTCCCGAGAATTTTGACTAATGGAATATCTGGCTCCTCGGCCTCGCGTTTTGCGTTGTATGTCAACGCGCCATTCATATCACGCAAGCCACGCTGATACTGGCGAATCGTGGCGACAACTTCTGGCGTGATCTTCGCGTCAAATAGCGTTGTGTAGCCTCCGGTGTTATCTACAACAACGCCGACTTTCCGCAGTCCTTCTTTCATTTTCTTGAGGAATCCATCGCGGGTAGTGACTTCAAGCCAATCAACGAAATTCCTGCCAACATCGTCCAATGCCGCTCGGCTTCCGCCTTCATATTCGCCGCCAGCGGTTGCTACTTCTGCGAGGATTTCACGCTTGATATAGTCGCGTTGTTTCTGAATATCTCCTCCGAACTGCGCGAAGAATCCAGCACCGCCATCGGCAGGAGAAAACTTCTGAGCATATTGCATCGCGTATTCATCTAGCTTCTGATCATTGTAAGCTCCTTCGCTAACTACGGTGAATGTTCCGTCATCATTCTGAACTTTCTGATCGAACAGATATTTCCTAACCGGAGAGAGTAAATCTTGAACCTCTTTGAAGTTTTCAAGAGCGTGTTGAACTTCGTGCTGGATTGTGTGCCGAACATTGAATCCGCGTTCGGTTAGGTGTTTCACCAAATCTGTATTGATAACAGCGGTTGCGCCTTTCTGATTTTGCATCCGCAAATGCGGCGGGACATATTCGGGGTCGTTGGCATCGGTGATTGGCTCACTCAACGCAAAACCTCGCGTATTTTGGGCGTTATCGACTCTCTGCGCAAATGCCGCCAAAGTCTCGTTGGCTTCGCGTAGGGTGTTTTGCTCTTCTGGTGTTAACGCTCTTCCCGTGAGAATTGCTTTGTTCTTTTCAGCGTCAACAAGCGTCTGCCCGTAAAGATTCCGGTAAAATTGTTCAGCATTCGCAGGATCAAGGAAAACAAGATTCATTCCGCGCAATCCTGCGGCAGTTCCGACCGCTTGCGCTTGATCCAAAGCATCCAGCGTAGTCAACTGAATCAATCGGTCATATTCGCGTTGAGTTTCCGGCGTGGCTTTATCCAATGCGGCTTTTTGCTTGTTGTAGCCGTCAATCTGTATTTGCAGAAAATCTGAAGTTTCTTTGTCGATTGTTCTGCTTTGAACATCGGTTGCTTCCGCGATGGCCTGATCGAGTGCCGCTTTGCGTTTATCAATGCTTGCGAGGTCTTGCATTTGCTGACGCAAGTCTGGCGATGCGGTTGCCATGAATCGTTTAATGTCGGCGTCTTGATCTCTGCGAAGTTGAGTTGGATCAGGGGTGACGAGATTTGTTACTTTCTGCGCCATTGTCGTTCTCGGATCAACCATTCCAAGAACGCGAGATTCCGCCCTGCTTCCAGAATATGCGCCAATACCAAATCCGGTGCCGAACTGCTGTCCAGCCTGTTCGGCTGTTTCAGCATCCGGCAAACCCATCAAAACATTCAATGCGCCTGCATTGACTCCGGGCTGAATCATTGCGTTAGACTGACGAACAGCCCAATCAGCTAATTTCGCCCTGCCAACTCCGCCTTTGCCTTCTGGCCCGAATAGTTTTTGCGTTGTTGCGGTCGAGCGGACATCCCTGCCTGCTCTTTCAAACATTCCCCTGCGCCCTGCCGCTCCGCCAACATCAACTTGGCGGGTAATGTCGGTAATGACATCTGCGACTGTTTTTGTCGGCTTGACAACTGTCATCACAGGCAACATTGCCGTGTTTACGGCACCTTTTAGAAAAGTATCGGGATCATTGACGGCATATTCACCAATATCGCGCGCCTTTTTCTGAATGTATTCTCCTGCGCCAATCACTTTCCCAGCCGTCCAGCCAGTAGCTCTTGAGCCGAGATTCAGACCTTTCAATGCCAATTCTCCGCCTTTTTGCGTTGCGGCAACAATCGGCTTTGAAACTGCTTTGGTCAGCGTGTTCGCTCCGGGAAGAGCGGTTGGCATACTGACATCACCAAAATTAACAACCTTGGCAAACTCATCCAACTCCTCTTTGGTCATTCCGCTTTCTTTGACCAGTCTTTCGTATTCTTTAACCGCTTCTTCTTGCGCTTTAGGGTCTCCGCCCTCCATATCAACCATCGTTTTCACGATGCCACGAATCAAAGGACTTTCAGCCGTCAACCGAGCAAGCGTGTCTGGCGTTTCAGCTCTTGCCGCTTGCGCGAATTTACGCATAGTTTCCCGCGTCATATAACGGCGGAATCGTTCTTCTTTCGGCATTCCTTGGAGCTTATCGGTAATAGATGAACCGAGAGTTGCGAGGCGAGTTCCAGCCTCCATGGCTTCATCTAATCCCTGCGCTCCGCCAGAAGCTAATGCTTTATATGTCAGGTCACGATCACGGAGGATTTTTGCCCGTTGTTCGGGAGTATACATCGCAAAGCCAAGGAACATTTCGTTCAATGGCAATAATACGCCTTTATACCCGAGTTGCGCTCCGCCAACAGCAATATCAGCAAACGCTTCTGGAGCTTTTTCTAATGCTCCACCAATGAAATCTCCTGCCTTTTGCGTTAGCGGTTTTTCATCCTCGTAATCAAAAAGAATGCGCTCTTGCTCATCGGAAACAGGCTGACCAGATTCCTTTAATTGAGAAATCTTCCACGGGTCTTTGATGTTGATTGGATCATCTGGATCATCCTCTCGCGGAGGAGCCCATTCATTTTGGACAATATCTGTCTCTGGCGGCTTCCAAGTTGGTGTTTCAGTTTCAGAAATTGGTTTTCCAATCTCATCTTCTTTCGGAGGTGTCCAAGCGGCCATTTATTTAGATTTTTCAGGTTTTTGCAAACGCTTCATTACGCCATCGACATCGGCATAATAAAAAGATCCGGGACGCAATTTATCATGTTCTTCTTTATTAGTAATTATTGGTATTCCTTCCGCTCCTGCAACAACTTTTTGTTTTTCAACAGTAAGATCTTGTTTCGCGTCCATTGCCGTTTTTTTAATTCTTTGCAAAGTCGGCAAAATATAATCTGAATCTAAATTATCAGCATCAAGAGAACCGATGACATCCATCAAAAGTTGCATGTCTTTGTCAGTTGTTGACCCCCCCAATGCTGATCCCGTTGCTTTCTTCATATCCATGATCGTTTTGAAAGCGGTATTTGCTTGGAGCGTGCGAATGAATGGGCGCACTCTTGAGGCGTCGGTTGTAATTGGCAAATTTTTAATCCAAGCTGAAGCTCTTCCAAATTCAGGCAACCTACCTTCACTTGCGATTTGTTCAATTTGATTTGCCGCATCAATCATTGCGTCTAATTGCGCTTCTGCGGTTTTGAGCATCGGAAGTTTTTGCTCTGGCTTCATCACAGGCTCAAATGTTTTTGTGATTTTCCCGTCTGTATCTTTGATTTCTTTCAGAACTGTTCCTTCCGGCGGTTGCTCCGGTGTTTTCTCATCAAATTCCACATAATACATCCGCTGTTTTGTAGTCGGGTCTTCTACTGGTGTCACCTTTGCGGCATAACCATATTTCATCATCTGACGCTTGGCATAATTCGCGTCAGCAATGCTCTCAAAAGGCTCTCCAGCGTAGTATTGTTCAACCTCATACTGACTTGGTTTCCTGCGCTCGGTTTGCGCTTCTGGCGGCTTTGTATCGAGAAGTTCTGCTGGCGCAGGAGATAGCCTTTTTTCTTCCGGAGTTCTTGTATCGGCCAGAGGTTTCGGGGCTGGTTTGGCTTCCGCTCCGCTGACTGGCATCAAATCTAAAGTCTGGCCTCCGAAAACAACCTGACCTTCGCTTGCTGGATATATCAGATCAGAAGTTTTTGGAGTTCTGATATCCGCCAAACTATATCCGCCAGTTTCAGCCGGAATAGTGGAAATATCGCTCAAGCTCGAAAAGATTTTAGGTTGTTCTGCGCTGGCAGTTGAAGGAATCGGGGAAGTCAAATTTAAAGAAGATTGATCCCTGCGGGGAGTCGGCTCTTCCTCTGGAAGATCAGGATTTTGCGCCTCAAACATATCTCCTTTCATCCAATGCCCTCTTTCCCTTTTAGGCGTTGGAACAGTATTATCTAAACGATTTTTAACCTCTTCAAGTTTACTTTCTTGAAGTTGAGTTTTCAAACTCTGATAATACTCGTCGTATGGAGTTTTTGCGGATGCCCGAATATTGGCAATGTCTTTTTCGTGCTGGCGTTCCTCTTCCAATTTTGTAGTAGCTAATTTTTCAGCGCGAGCATCTTTGAATGCACCTGTTACGCTTCCTATTGCTGACAACGCTCCTTTTGAAATGTCCTCAACCATTTGTTGCCTGCCTTTGAGAAAACCTTCCATCACGACCTCTGGTCGCTGTTCAAGGAATTTCATCGGCTCGTCCGCTCTAAACTGCAAAGCTGATCCGAACTGAATCGGATTCAGGTTTGCTAAAGCGGCTTGAGGTTTTGGTGTGAATGTGAAGCCAGCGTTTGCCATAAATTAAGTTCCTCCGAAAACTAATCCCTCGGTTTTTGGTATATTGAATCTATTCTGTTGTTGATTTGTTCCGCCGCTATCTTGATTGATTTTTTGAGCGATCAATGCGGCGGGCATCGCGGAAGCAGTTTCTGTCGGCATAGGGCCACCAGCGTTTCCGGGAACAGTTTTTGTCGGCTTGCCTGCATTATATCCGCTCGGTGTATATCCAGCTTGGATAGCCGTTGCGTTTTGTTGCGTTGGCGTTGCAAGCGTTTGTGATAACTGTTCGCCAATTTGCGCCTGATTATCAAGCGCAAGACCTCTTATTCTTGCAGATTCAGCTCCAATAGCGCGATCTTTTGTCTCTTTCTCTCTTCGCAGCCTAGCTTCTTCATCCTTTTTTTTCTGTGCGGCCATAGCATCATCAAATGCTTTTGCATTTTGATTATATGTCGATTGAGAACTATTTTGCGAATTATTATTCTTATTATCTTTATCTTTCTTCTTATCTCCACCAGTGAAAAAATTCCCGATAGCTCTTAAAGCTCGCCCAACGAAAAATTCAGGGTAACCAGTTTCTGGATTAATTTTATTTGCTTCATTCCCAACAGTAAATTCATCAAGATCTACTTCGTATGCCGCAAAAATTTCCTCGATAGCAGTTTTTACTTCTGGAATTTCTGCGAGTTGCATGGGAATGACAATTTCCCCAACTGTCAAATGCCCGACAACATTATCCGTTGATCTTCCAGCATCTTCAATTTCTTCAAGTATATCAGCCATATTATGTTCCTCCGAAAGTTAGTCCGCTTGTGTTTGGCATGTTGAATTGATTTTGCGTTTTTGTCGTTCCGCCAGCCTGCGCATTTGCCGCAGTTGTCATTGCTGGATTTATCGCGTTGATACTACCAGCAAGATTTGATGGAGTTTGAGGAAGAGCGCCAGAAGCAACTCCGAGTTGTTCCATAGCGGACGCTTTCGCATTACCCATATCGTAACCGCCAGTCATGTTCTCCGCGCCAGTAGTCATTGCCTTCTGATAATCTCCGAGAGCAGATTGATCAGAAAGATTCTGCATCGTATTCATGCCTTCAAGTTTTTGCGCGACATCTTGCGCGTTTTGTTGAGCGGCTGATTGCGCGGTTGCAGATTGCGTTTGAATTGCGGCCTGTTTTGCCGCTTCTTCTGCCGCTAATCGCTGTTTTTCGGCCTGCTCCATCTGATAACGAAGCATCTCCTGCTGTTGCGACATTTGTTGTTGAGCAAGTTTCATTTGCATATCCAACATAGCGGCTTCGTGCGCTTGCTGAGCCTTTATTTGACTTTTGCTTGGTCCTTGTTGTCCTCCGCCTCCCATATTTTTGTTCTTTCTTGTTTATTTTCCGAATGTCAAACCAGCAACATTCGGAAGTTTGAATTGATTTGTAGATGCTGGTGTGATTGCTGAAAATGTAGATGGAACCGGAGTTCTCATCAAAGAATTATTCAGATTTTGTTTAGAATTTTGCATCGCAGTATTGATATTTTGTTGTTGGCGTGCGTTTGCCGCTTGCAAATTTGCGGCTTGCTGTGAAGCCAACGCCTGATCTGTCATTTGTTTTTGCAAAATCAAATCTCCAGACATTTGTCCAGCAGGATTATTTGCGACCATTTTTTGAATAGAAGAATAATCTCTCGGCTGGTAAGACCCTCCGCCGCTTTTTTTGTCTAACCCAAGCCACCCTCTTGCGGCACCGCCATAATTTTTATCTAATGTTCCCCATTTTTCACCTTTCCCCGGAAGAACATTGAGCGGGTCCATTATATTTAATGGATCAATAACTTTCATTACTGTTTTCCCAAATTTAGTTTTACCGATTCCGAAAGGATCAACAATTTTTGTTGTTACCCTTCCGAATGTTTTTCCAAATTGACTTCCGCCCATAATTATAGTCCTATTTTATTTCTTGCTTCGATACACAACGCCGATCCCGGAGTAAATTTCCTACACGCATCCGGCCTGCAATTATAAACAGAACACTTCACAGAAACCCCAACTTGGCCTTCCAAAGCAACGCATCTGTTGTTTTCTGTTTTCATTAGCGGGTAGTCTGCGCGAATCCAGTTGCGCGGAATTCCGGTTGCGTCTGAGCGGTCTCGCTTGAGGACTGGCCAACTCCATTTGAATGAGCAACAGGCTCCGCAGGCTTCACAGTCATACATATTGATTTATTTTTCTTCCAATCTACCGGACGGAACCCAAGATCATCAATCACGATGTCCTCGTAAGGCGCAAGATGACTGATATTGCTGATTTTGGCTTTCAGTTTTGGGCAGTCAACATATTGCCCTTGGTGGCGATCAACGCAATTCAAACAGACGGGATAAAAATCAGCGTTCAGACTTTTATCAGGATTGTTACCCCATTTCCCGTCAGTTTTGATATAACGAGTTTGGTCAGGCTCAACACCTGAAAGCTCCAAGTAATTGTAAATATCCTCATCAGTCCAGTCTCGGAGGGGATACAAGCTCACAGGCGACCCGTCTGCGTAGCGAATGTGAGATTTCACGGCAACTTGACCTTTGATGAGGTCTGTGTCCGTGTCTTTCGTTCCAATCCAAACTGCGCCCCATGGCCAGTTGAAGGTTCCCGTAGGGCGAAACAAAAAATCATTCAAACCGCAAAGGAAATCTTCGCCTTCTTTCGGGCGTTCTGTCCCAAGACTCATCACCATGCATTTCTGCCCCCATTGAAAGTATTTCAACAGGTCAAAACGAACCTCTCCAGTATTGACATCAGGCCCATCAGCCAAAGCAACACGCAAAGGAGGGTAATCGTGAACTTCTAGTTTCCAGTCTTTAATCAATTTATCGCTATAAGCGTAACGCTCACGGAATTTAGGTTCACGAAACTGAACAACAGGAATGTCCAGCCCTGCGCGGAATTTGATAAGATGCAACAACGCTGTTGAATCCTTGCCGCCTGACCAAAACACGACCGAACGAGGCCAATTTTGATTCCACAATTTTATGTATTCTACTGTCTTATTTATTAGGTTTTCCATATTAAATCATTGCCGCCGCAATCAAGCCAACCGCGCCAATTCCGGCTCCTGCCAGCGCGCCAGTCATCGCTTGATTCCCTTGTGCCGCCCCAGCCCTCATTTGATTCTCAGCGTTCGCTTGGCCAACCAAATCATTGATTAATTTTTCTTGATATTGCCTCAAATTTGCTTGTTCTGCTTGGTTGGCTGAAAGCGTTTCGCCCATCATTTTATTGACGAAATCTGAGTATCCTTGACCCATCCCAAAAATATTCTGAAATTGTCCAGCCTGCCAAGCGTTCATTTGGCCAATATTCTGCGCCCTGTTGGCTTCCTGCGCTGAAATAGCCTGACCCGGATCAATCCCGCCGATTGGAGCGGGAGTTGCTTGAAGATAACCTTGACGAGCTTGGATATTGTCAAGCATCAATTTTCTTCCGGCCTCGGTGGTCGCATCAAATATCGCGGATCGGCCAATAGTGCTGTTCGGATCAATGCCGCTACCGGATATAGTGGAAATTCCGCGTTCTTTCGCATAACGATCCATGAAAGATTTCATGAAGTCAGGCGAAGTTGCTTCCTCGACCTGTTGCCCAATATTCAAACGCATTCTTGCCGCCGCAGGATTAGTGAACGATTCAATATTGCGTTCACGGAGAAGATTGCCAACGCCAAATTCTGCAGTCTGTTTGGAAAGTTCGGTTGGATTGTATTCCATCCGAATTGGAGTTGTCGCAGAGGCAAGTTCAAGATTTTTGCGGTGCAAATCCATTGCGTCCCCGCCAAGTTTGCTTGTTGCCTTTAAAATATCGTAGGTTCCTTGCGGGTTTGGCGGAGGTAACATTGCCGCCGTATTATATTGAACTGGTGCTGGTGCGCTTCCTCCCATAATTTTTCTCCTATAAAGTATAAAGCTCTCGGTGCATTCTTTGCAAGCCAAGTTTCTGCATTATTCCATTTGTGAATGTGATTCTTTCTGATTCTAGCGGAACCCCAATGAATCCTGCGGAGCCGGAAACTTGGGCAAAAACTTTCAAATCGTGCATACATTGCATAACATCTCTTGGCGTGGTGTGCTTTGGATGAAATGCTGGGTAGATAACGGGAATGAAAACATGATCGGAATATCCGAAAAGTTGCCCGTCTTTGTAATGCCCGATGACATTGATTTGTGGATGATCTACTATTTTATGATCAAATTCCTCTGCAAAATCAACGAGTTCAAGAAACTCTCCGCTGTCTTTAGGTATCGTTTTGTATTCTATTGATTTAGTCATATTTATTATCCTGCTGATCCTACTCTTACTGGGGTTCTGTTGAATTGATTCGGAACATAATTTTTATATCTGCTGGCTTGTTCTTGTATCGCATCAAACCTCTGAACATTATTGCCACACACCACACACGGAAGACAAGAATTTTCTTTCGCATTGATAAAATTTATTGATGAATAAAGCGGAATGATATTGTCATCGCTGAAAGGCGAAACGAATTTATACGGGAAATTCGTAACTGGATCAGATGATGTTTTAATAGATGGCATAATCAACAGTTGTTTTCAACAGCGAATTGTTGAGCGGCTGAGTTTGCGGCTTGCAATGCTAAAATTTCGGCTTCTGCCAAGGCGTGAGTGTAACTGATATACGACAAATAAGAGGCTTCTGCTGTTGCCGAGATAGACTGCAAACCGCAATCAATATAAACAGTTTTGAATGCGTTGGCATACCAACTTTTTTGCTCTCCGTTTCCTTTAGCGTATTCGCTCGGAAGGCTTTCTATTGTGAAATTTCTTCCCCCATCACCGACAACGCAATGTTTCGTTTCGTTTCTTTGCGGAACCCCAATAGCTTTAGTCGGATATGGATCAATATAAACGCGAACAATTTCAATTCCCATCTGACCGCACCATTCAATCAAAATTGAAAACGCTTTATCTATGTCAATCGTTAAATCGCTCTCACAAGTTTCGTAGTCAATTGTTCGTTGCGCTGATTCTGTAATAAATCTGCGATATTGAGTTTTCAAATACCCCAAATCTTCAATTTTTTCAGAATACGGAGTATTTATCCATTGGAAATCATCAGTTACGGCAAGAACTTTTTGGCTCAAGATTTGTTTATATTGGCCTTTGCTTCCTCTGAATGCTATTGAAACATCCACTTCCCCGCCGATTTCTTTCGCTTCAACCTCAGAATAGATAAATTGTTTGTAATCCATTCCGTCACCAAGCATGGCGGTTTCCATGGAGCAATAAATTCTATTTCGAGCCTCAACTAAACTTCCGTCAGCCTGAATATCAAAATATGAATCGTAGCGTTGAGGAACAAAAGATTCCCAAAGATGATTGTATGAACCATCAGATGTTGCGGAGTAATCAACGCTGAAATGAAAACATCGCTGTTGGCCGTCAATAATACCACTAATCCATTCAACAGGACGAGTGCCAGACCAGACGCCACACCAAGCAGGAATTCTTTGAGATGACCACTCGGATGCCGCCGCATAATCCAAAACCATCGTCTGGCTATTCAATTTTTCGAGATAAGGAATGCTGACAAGAATATAGTTCTCAAAAGATGTCGCGCAGATTCTTGTGATGTCGGAAGCCATGTATTGCTTGCTCCGCGCCATTTCTACATCCTTAAATAGAACCTGCGAAGAAAGGTATGATGCCGCCGCGACGTCCGCCGCAACAAGTCCGCCCTGTGAATACCACCACATTTGACCAGCTTGAAAAGCTATGCTTTTCCCAGCAACGCAACCAACAGTCGGATAAAGCGTGTTTTGAAAATTAGCCGTAGAAGTCCATTGACTCCTATCAAGAATACCGCTGGCAAGCGAGAATGTTGAGCGATCAGTGAAAACAATCAATCTGGTTGAAGTGTCCTGACCAACATAATTCACCATTCCGGTGATTGGCCGACTGAATGCAAAGTCCCCTCGCCCAGTTCCTGATTTCCTCTCTTCCCATGACAAAGGATCGCCCAAATCTGAAGCCAGAACGATATTTTTATCTGCTACCCAAAGTCTGTTTCCAGAAAATGCCATCCAATATCCAGTCGGGATTTTATCAGATTGCGCACCGACCTTATCAGAGCCATCCCAATAAGCGGGAGAAGAAATCCCGTCTTGAATGAAAATTACACGATGAGAAGGAGTTACGATTTCGTTTTTACCGGTCGAGATATTCGCCGATTGCGTTCCTGTCGTGAAAACAAACTGATCTACATTCGGATCAAGTTTTATGTTCGTGAGTTTGTATTCAGCCCAATTTTTAGGCTGTGTTAGCGGGAAAGGAGCGTAATAAACAGAACCATCAACCGCAAAAACAACATAATTCAATTCTTGGGCAATTACGCCTTCACCATTCACATCAAATATAGTGGATGCAGAAAAAGTCGTTTCTCCGTCGATCGTTTGCGTTGAATGCGAAGTTTTCTGTTTATTGGCTGAGAAGAAAACTCCTCCTTGAAAATTTCCCGGAGGCAAAGAAAGGCGCATCGCATTTCCCGGACGAGTTTGAACAATTCCGCCGCGAACTTGAACATTGACGCCCCATTTGAATTGATTTTCCGGCAATGCCCAAGGATTCCTAATAGAATTTACGCCAGCAAACCATCCGCTTGTCGCTTTGACGAGTCTGCCAGAAGTGATTTGAGGCGATTTCATCAGCTAATAACCCAATCCGTTCCGTCTCCGTAAGTGACATTGTTAATTTGCGGAGGAACCATTGCGTGACCATCAATGTATTCTTGTTGGTTCCGGAGATAATTGAAAGCAATACCCCAATATCGCGCCGATTGGTCTGCAAAATCTTTGTCTTCCATATCAACAGCATGAATTGCCGCGATGATTGCCCGTTCATGCTCAATAGGAATGTAGTCGTATTTTGAAGTGATGAACGGAGGCGACATCCGATAAGCCAACCGAACCCAAGCGCAAGATTGCCCGATGCGGATTCTGCGATACTGCGGATTAACCTCGGAAGGATGATATTGCCCAACCAGTGTTAAATCATTTGAACGGGCAAAATCCCATGCGTAAAGAGAAACAAATCCGTCAGTCAAAGGTTTCTCAATCTGATGAATTGTTTTCACCAAAACTTCATCATCAATAGCATCAATGTAAAATTGTGATTCAACAGAATTTCCCGGAGAAAGATATTCTATCCTTCCAGTTGTCCCTGTTCCTCGCGCTTGTTCTGCCGTTTGATAAAGCTCAATATAATTTTCAGAAATACGGCGAACATAATATGAAAATTCTGGCTGAAGACCTTCTGGAAGAGTGTCTCCATTTACGGCTCTCACTTTTACCGATTGCCCGTTTTCGTATAGTGCTTTTTCACACAGAATACTTGTTGAAGGCAATGGGCGAATCACTCTCTCAACATCCAAAGATAATTCCCCTGTTCCGGGAGAATTCAATACAATCAAATTCCCCGTTGTCGCATCGTAAACTTTGACGGCATCTCCAAAAATGCGAATTTTGTAATCAACGCCAGCAACAAGAGGTGCTGGCATTCCTCCGGAAGTGCTGAATTTTACGATTTGATCGTCCTGCAAATACAAAATTGAATCTGGCTCAATCGTATTTTCAGGTGTTTGGACTGTCACCTGTCTTCGTATTCCAAAATACGATTGACCAGTTCCAAAAGAAATTACTTGAAGATATACTGACAATGAATTTCGAATGCGCGCAACTGTTGGCGAAATAACATCCAAAAAGAATTGCGTTGATCCGTCAATCGCTGGTGATGTTGTTGGGAGAATAAAATCTGTCCCGAAATATATTCCCTGTCCTGTTGTGATATTTGAAAAATCTCCAAGCCAACGATCAGTAAAATCAACGCCGAATGTTCTGGAAAGAACTGTATAGAATGTTCCGCTTCCTCCTCCGGTAATGTTAATTTTTGAGAAATCTGCATTACGAACTGTGAATACGCCAGCGGCGGTATCAAGAGGAGCCTCCGCCCTGTATGCAGTTCCCGCGACAAGAGGCGAAGGAAGAGTCCCTGTGCTTGTAAACTCCACAAATACGCCAGTTGAAGGAGTCAGAATAACACTCGGCGGTGAAGTATATCCGGTTCCGCTTGTGATAATGTTCAACGCAACAACTTCACCAGAAAAAACAGTTCCCGTATTTGGAGTGGCACTTGTCGTTCCAGAAGGAACGGTGAATGTAAATGTTGCTCCGGATGGTGAAGGAATACTTGCTGTTTTTGCCGCTCCGCCAGCAGGGGTTATTGGATTTCCTGTTACAGTATATGTGAATTGCGTAGAATTTATGACTGTGATTGCGTAAGGGCCAAGATATTGCGGCTCTGTTGTTCCTGCAATAGTCACGATTTGCCCAGTTGAGTAATTGTGATTACCGGTCATCGTGACTGTTGCAGTTGTCAGAATTCTCGTAATGCTAAAAATGTTTTGAGTCTGCAAAGGGACACTCAGAACTGTTTTATCGCCGTTAAATGGTGTCGTTGGTGAAACATTCTCTAATGTCACTACTGAACCAACAGAAAATCCGTGAGGAGAAGCTGTAGTTGCCGTTGCAGTTGTTCCAACAACTGAAATAGAATTCAGATTGATAATTGAGTTATTAACAACTGCTTGGGCTGTCGCTCCAGAACCTCCGCCACCCGCTATCTGAACCTGCGGAGCCTGTCTATAATTGTTGCCGCCTGAAATTTTACGGAAATACGAAACGAACGATGTTTGAAGCGTTGCTGATGCCGTTGCTTGTGCCGGACTTGCTCCGGTAGGAGGATCGATCGTAATTGCAGGAGGAGAAGTATATCCTGATCCGGGATTCGTGATAATGATTTGTTCCAGCTTGGTAGAAATCGTATTGATGATCGCGTATCCGGTAGCGGTTTCTGCTTGTTGACCTGAACCAATAGGAGGGTCTGGAGGTTCTGAAAAAGTAACTCCGGGAACAGTGGAATAGCCGTTGCCTTGCGCTGTCACTTGAACAACACGAACTGATCCGGTAACGACAGCTTGATAATTTGCTCCCGCGCCAGTTGGGGCAGAAATATTCAATCCTGCGGCGGTAATTTGTGAAGTTTCGCCGCTACGAAATGTGCTTGAGAGTAATTTTACGACAAAATTTGCCCCGCTTCCGGCATCTATCAATTTAATAGGATTGATATAATTTGTCGGATTAGAAGCATTAGCGTCCGCTTGCGTTTCGTGAATTGTGATTGTGAATGAATCGACAACATTCACGAAATAATTCTGGTTAGATATGAGTGGATTTGGCAAAACGCCACCAGCCGTATAAACTTGAACCTGATCGCCTTGTTTGAAGTAATGTTGAATCGCAAAAGTGAGTTTTGTTTCTGGCAATATCTCTTTTCGGATATCCACAGAAAATGGAGACCCCATAGTTGAACAATATATGGGATTTATATTATTTTGAGCGTCTTCAAATGACTCAAAAATATTCAAATCTGTATCACTAAGAGCATTCGCAAAATATGTTACTTTTTTCTTAAGAGGAACAGGCAAAATAACTCCTGTGTCTGGAAACGCTATCGGGTTACCCGTTGTTATTGCAACAGGAACAGCAGAATCCATGCGAATTGCAGTAACAACCTGACTTGGCTTGCTGTCTTTGATTTTAATCAATCCCGAACCGAGAATACTTTCCATTTCAATTGGAAAATTCCCGTTCTTGGCGTTGTTTTGATCTTTAAAAAGCTCAATCGTGAGAGCGTCAAGAACGCCGACATAAGCAACTTGTCCGTTATACAGCGGAGGCGGAATTACACCAGATTGCGGGCTGATATTTACACCTTGTCCAGATGTGAGCTGATGCGGGACTCCATTATCTGGAGTGAATTTAGAGATTGGATCAATAGAAACAAGTCGAATTTCTACTGTTTGATCGTCAGGAATGATTGTTCCGAACGGGAAGTCTTTTTGCGAGTGAATTGGAACGAGCAAGCCGTCAACTCCGGTTCCATTTTCAAGCTGACTACGCAAAGGAACATTATTCCCATTAATGCCAATGACTCGGATTTGTTTTCCGACATCATTATCAGTCTCAGCAATAGCCACCAACTGCGATGGTTGGCGAATTTCCATCATCGTTGGCGTGTAGCCACGATCATCCCATGCCCAACCAACAGGATTAAACATTCCGCCTTTATTTACATGATATTGGAAAAGGCGATTTCTGAAATAAACTGGCGAACCATCAACATTAACTGCCAATGGAACATCTACGCCTCGCGGAAGCGTGACGCTTTGCCCGTCCCATCCGGTGCAGATGTCAATTTCAGCCGTGGAATGCGACCAATGGCCACTTTCCATGAGGGTTTGAACAGCCTGAGAGATTTTACGGAATACTTTTTCCGAATTCGTTGTTCCTAAAATCTCCGCACATTCTTCAAAAATTTGGGAGACAAACATCGTTTATACGCTTCTGGAACTTAATTCTTTTGCGAACATTTCCAAGTCAGCCGCATCAGAAGTGCTTCCTGTCGCTGGTTGCTCAACTTGGCCTTCTTGAGCGGCGGCTTGCTGGGTATCAACAGTTGACTTCATATTTTCAAGAACAGAAGCAAACTGCATGATCATATCATACAGATTATCAAAATCCGCTTTCGGAATTGACATGGAAACTTCTCCTTCCGGAGCAGTCATTTCAGGAGCCTGTTCGGCTGGCATTGCCATTTCTGGCGGCATTTGATTTTTCATAAATTAATCTTCTTCTTCGCCTCCACCAATTTCAATTTCGATTTTGGTTTTTGGTTTTTCTTCTGCTTCTTCAAGCCCATTTTCAATGGCATCCTCGTCATCCATCTCTTCGTTCTCGGATTCCATTTCTTCAGAACCTTCAGGCTTGATGCCACAGATGCAAAGCTCCACGCAATGACGCTTCTCGGTTTTGCCATCGCGCATCATAGTTTCTTCTTTCTCCATGACTTTTTTAAAATAAATCATGGCAGTTCCTTCTTTTGGCAATCCTTTTAATGCCTCTGCATTTTCAAAATAAAGCGATGGATAATGAAATTCGCTTTTCGGCATCTCCATATCCATAGAGATTGGCTTTATAGGTTCTCCAAGGTCTTCAAAACCAGATGGCAAATCGTATTTTTCTTTTGAATAAGGCATATAGAAATTATCTCGCTATGCAGTTTTATTTTCTGCATAGCGAGAATTTAATTACAAGTTATTTAGCTTTCAATGCGGCAACTTCAGCAGAGAGTTCTTGAATTGCCTTGAGCATAGGTGCAATAAGTTCTTCGTAACCGATAGAAAGAACATCATCTCCACCCTTGATGGAATGATCTTGGAATCCACCAAAATCAATGCCTTTAGCGTCAAGAACCGCTTTAACTTCTTGAGCAATCAAACCATGATGGAAGCGGCTGCGTTTCTTGCTGCCATCGTGAGTGATGTTGGCAAGTTTTACATCTTCAAGCCATTTATCATTTTTGACTTTGTAGGCATTGTAAGCAGCAAGTTCTTCTGCATATTTAGCTTTTTCTTCGTCGGAAGCATCTTCTTTAAGTTCTGCTGGCTCAACAACAGGTTTAGGTGCTTCTGGACGATAATCCTCGCGCATATCCCACTTGAAATCAACTGGACGAAGTGCGTTGACAAACTCAAGACCAAGTTCAGTATCACGGACATCGGTTTTATCACGAACATCAGAACGAGCTTGAACTGCTCCGTATACATAAGTTGTAGTGCCAGAATTACCAAGTTGCACTTGATTATGCCCATCAACTTGAGCATCATATCCAATTCCGCTGCAATTGTTGAAATTAACTGCTGCTGACAAGCAATCCGCGCCAATTGCCGTATTTAGATTAGCAGTTGTATTGTTATTCAAAGCACTAATACCACAGGCAGTATTGCTATGACCGCTTATATTTTGAATGCTTGCACTTGTTCCAACTGCTGTATTATCAAAACCAATCGTTGTGTAACGGAGTGCTTCGTGACCGATAGATGTATTGCGCCCTGTTGTTGCATTTGCTAATGCCCAATTCCCTAAACCAGTATTAAAACTTCCAGTTTGGTTTGTATAAATAGCATTAAATCCAATACCAACATTTCCGTCTCCAGTTGTGTTTTCAAACAAAGCATTTACTCCGACTCCGGTGATATAGTTGCTATTATTATTATATAATGCGTCTCTGCCAACTGCGGTATTTCCAGCACCAGTTATGTTTTGGTTTGATGCACTAACTCCAACTGCTGTGTTGTAGTGTCCGGTTGTGTTATTAAACAATGCAGCATGACCAATGGATGTGTTGTAAAATCCAGTTGTATTGTTTGACAAATTTAATGATCCAACACAAGTATTTGTATCGATACTTCCAGCACCAATTCCAACGCGAATTCCGTTGATAAGTGTGTCTTTGTCGAGGTTGACTACATTAGTTGTTGCTTTAGTGAGTGGCATAATTTTAGTTTTTCTATTTTAGTTGTTTGTTTGTTGTTTTTGATTGTTAAGCTACTGATAGTGATACTATGGTTATTTCTGATCCAGATGGAACTGGTTGAGAAAAAGTTAATGTTCTTGGAGTCACATTGTCAATTACATAATTAGTTGATTTTTGATACACCCCGTCCACATGAACAAGATATGCTGGAGCCAGTATAGACAATCCACCTGTAATTGCAAATACTGTTTGAATCCCATCTCCTGTATAAGCCCACGCGTTTCCAAAATTTGATGGAGGTAGAACGCCTGTTGCTCCAGTCGCTCCTGTTGCACCACCACTAGGCCCAGTCGCGCCCTGAATGCCATTCAAAGATATAATCACAATCTGTGAACCAATCGGAACAGGAGATGTAGTAGTAAGCGTGTTTCCCGTGATGGAATAATTAACTGGGTCTTGAACTACACCATCAATGCAAACTAAATATCCAATAGGATTATTCGTTGTGTTTCCTGTAATATCGAAATTAGTATCGTTGTTCCCAGTATATGCCCAACGAATACCCCCGAATGGGCCTGCCGATCCCGCAACGCCAGTTGCACCAGTAATTCCGTTAAGTGATGTAATTACAATTTTTGAACCAGCAGGAACAGGAGATGACATTGTAAGAACATATGGAAAACCAGATGTAATAATGTAATCATTCGGGTCTTGAGTGATTCCGTCAATGTTCACGGAATAACCCAACGGATTCGTAGTTATAGCTCCAGTAATATTAAAATTAACATCATTAGATGAAATATAAGCCCACCTTATTCCGCCAGCAGGGCCAGCGGAACCAGCAGGTCCGGTCGCCCCAGTTGCACCCCCGCTTGGGCCAGTCGCGCCTTGTGTTCCATTTAGCGATATAATTACAATCGTTGCTCCAACTGGAACAGGTGAAGACATTATTATAGCATAAGGCGAACTTGTTATTGTGTAATTATTCGGGTCTTGAGTGATTCCTTCAATATTTACAGAATATCCGAGCGGATTTGTTGTGGTTGCTCCGGGTATATTAAATACTGTGTCATTGTTCCCAACATAAGCCCAGCGTTGGCCGCCTACTGGCCCTGCATTTCCTTGAGGCCCAGTCGCTCCGACTAATCCCGTCGCTCCAGTTGCGCCTCCGGGATTTCCCTGTGGACCCTGCGGACCTTGCGTGCCTGTCGCGCCAACCTCTCCAGCAGTAGAAATAAACCAATACCCGTAATACCCTGCACCTTCGGTTCGATCAACTTGAATTCTAACCTCTGTGTTGTTTACTTCTAAAACAACGCCTTCAACATAATCGAATGGATATGCCGAAAATGCTGTTGCTCGTAACCGAGTTCCATAATCCCATCCAACATTTGTCGGGACATAAGAAAATTCTTTTATTCCTCCACTAATGTTATTTTGAGTAAAAGATACAATATTTAGAACATCGCCTTGCCCAGTTGCGCCAACAATGCTAATTCCAGTTGCACCCTGCGGACCTGTTGCTCCGGTTGAACCAACTCCAGTTGATCCTTTTACTCCGTTCAAAGAAACAATTACAATTTCAGAGTTAGCAGGAACTGGAGAAAACATTTCTAATACTGATCCAGAAATTGTGTAGTTTGCGGGATCTTGTAAAATTCCATCAATAGCTACAAGAAACGCTGTCGGGAGTTGGGAAATCGCTCCAACAACACTAAATTGAGTATCTATTCCATTTCCAATATAAGCCCATCTTATTCCGCCTGCTGGAGAAACTGGTCCGGTTGCCCCTGTCGCTCCTCCGGGATTTCCTTGCGGCCCTTGAATTCCGGTTGCTCCTCGCAAGCCATTTAATGAAACAATTACAATTTCAGAATTGGTCGGGACGGGTGAAGATGTTGTTAAAATTGTTCCAGAAATAGAATAATTATTAGGGTCTTGCAAGACGCCATCAATAGCTACAAGAAATGCTGTCGATAATTCTGAAATTGCCCCAACAACATTAAATTGATTTTGAGAGCCATTTCCAATATAAGCCCACCTTAAACCGCCTGCTGGAGAAACTGGTCCGGTAGCTCCAGTAGCACCTCCGGGATTTCCCTGTGGGCCTTGAGGCCCAGTCGCCCCAGTCGCTCCGCCCGGACTTCCTTGCGGGCCTTGTAACCCTGTCGCTCCGCGCAATCCGGTTGCTCCGGTTGCGCCAACTCCTGTAGCTCCTGTTGCGCCAAATCCCGTGGCTCCGGTCGCCCCAACTAATCCAGTGCTACCAGTTGCGCCTAAACCAGTTGCGCCCGTGCTTCCAACTGCTCCGGTGGCTCCGGTGGCTCCTGCGCGGCTTGAAAGCTCAACGATAGTCAAAATTGACCCTGTTGGAAGTGCTGTATCAAGCGTTAAAACTCGTGGCAATGAAGTAGAAATTGTATAACTAATCGGGTCTTGAACGACACCATCAATGTATGCCAAGTAAGCATTACGATCAGGTTGCCATGCGCCAGTCAAAGTAAACGCAGATTGACCAGAACCAGTAAATCCCCAACGCAAAAATGTGCCATACCCATCCAGAGAGTTAGCGAAAACTCGAAGTAGGTAGCAAAGCAGTCCCTCTCCCTCCTCGCGAGGAATCTGATCGACTTCTGCCGTGTTATTAGGATCGCAAGGAATGTTCCAAACAACTCGCCCATTCTCAACAGACTTTGTAATGTTGCCGTAAAGTGCATATACAAGATTGGAAATCAAAGAAGGAACCGATTCAGGACTAACTTGCGGATAAGGAATATCCTGACGGCAGATATTGTTGTAGGAATCGTTGTTGCAACTCATAATTTAGGCTTCGATTAAAAGATATGGGATTGTTGTTTGAGAATAGCGATCCATTTGTTCGTAAACGAGTGATTGGAATGCGCTCCATTGGGATGGAGGAACTGTCTGACAACCCAATGAACTTGTAGATGTGTTTGAGCCGCGATGGAAGTTGATGTGGTATCCTGTCGAGATGCCTTTGCCATCGCGCATAACAGGCAATGCTTCGTCTTTTGTGGCGGGACGCAGAGCAGGGTAGCCCGGACCTTTGGAAATTCCGTGTTTCCCTTTTCTGTAGCGATAAAGACCCGGAAGGAGAACTGCAACGCCTTCGCGGTGATAAGAAGGATCGGTATTTGCGTTAAAAGACACATAAGCGGAAGGCGAAATTACGAAAATCGCATCATCATAAATGCCGCGATCGTTTTCCCCGACCTTTCCCATCGTGTCTTTGTAGTAACCGCGCACCCCAAGCAAAGCGAGTTGATCAGAAACACCTGCTTTACGCAGATATTTTTCTGAAAACTCTCGCTTTTGCTGGGGACGCGATTGGGGAATCATTTTGCTTTACGAATTACATTGATCAAACCAACCAAACCAAGGCCAGCGGCAAGAATTTGGTTCTGCAATTCAGGATCAAGTTTCAAACCGAGCGCAGTAGCAACGAGAATAATTCCGCGCCATGTGCTGTTTTCAGATAGGCGTTCAAGGATTAGATTTACGATTTTCATATTATTTGTCTTTTAGTGTTTTGCTGAAATGTTGCCATGCATAAACGATATTTGCATCAGAATTTGAATCTGGTTTTGCATACGGAACATAGGAAATGCTGAGTTTCAATGCGCCAAGCTTCCCTTGATTTTCACCTGTTGGCGGAATCGGAATGCTTACGCAAGAAGAAAGAATCACAGCAAAAGATATTGTCAAAAAATACTTCATTCAGAATCTCCCTTTTTATCTTTTTTGCCATTTTTCAACTTCAAAATCATCATATAAATACTTACCCACGCCGCAATGATTGCTGACGCTGAGGCAAGAATCCGCATCCAAATATCAAGTTCAGGAAGCATCGAAATCATTACTGCAAACACGCTATATATCGTGCCAATATATCCTGTTCCAGTTGATAATCCACTATCGGAGTTCATGATTAGTTTAGAGTATTTGGTATTACAGCATTAAATCTTGTGGATGTGACGACACCATTTGTATAGATAATATTGGCGTATGCAAATAGATATTTGCTATTATCCGCTACTGGCATCGAGCCAATCCAAGTGCGCCCGTCATTAGTCGTTGTTACGCTAGACCAAACACGGTTAACATTGAATGGCTCCACTTCAGCTTTCCAGAACTCAACAGAAGAAATTGGAAGCGTTGTATCTGGTTGGACATTGAATTGACAAGTTCCCGAAACTTTTGACAGCCATGACGCAGGTCGTTTTGGCCAAGTAATAGCAGAACCAAGAACATACTTGTTAAGCCACAGAAGTTCGTTTCCTACA